>Ga0209012_1000040_pt1 | contig 199095 bp, 191 predicted proteins | sample RS3BMetagenome_FD_184735 | JGI IMG/M metagenome (GOLD analysis project Ga0209012, IMG submission 184735) | Ferric oxide microbial mat and aquatic microbial communities from Rainbow Spring, Yellowstone National Park, USA - RS3B (SPAdes) (version 3) ... | reverse complement strand
CTTGCATGTATTAGGCACGCCGCCAGCGTTCGTCCTGAGCCAGGATCAAACTCTCAAGCATTGTGTGTCTCTTGCTTCTCCATCTCGATACGTGTTTAGTTTTCAAGGATCCACCGCCGTCCGCCACCCTGCTTTCAGGCGCTCCGTCCGGCCTTGCGCCGCCTCTCGTTCGCGGCGACAAAACGTAATATAGCACAGCCAACCAACACGAGTCAACCATATTCGCCATGTTATTTTTAGGAATCTGTTTGCCCGTCATCTTGCGCTTCGTCGTCAACACCGGCTGCAATTCTGGCGACGCCGCTGACTTCAGAGTCACTCAGAGCGATCAGGCGCACCCCCTGTGTATTGCGGCCAAGAGTTGATATATCATCGATGTGAAGGCGGATGGCTACTCCCGTGTTGGTTATGATCATCAGATCTTCATTGTTATGAACAACCTTCAGACTGACAACGGGACCGTTCTTGCGTTTGATATTGAGCGTTTTGATGCCCTTGCCGCCCCGTGTTTGTGTGCGATAGTCATCGATATTTGTGCGCTTGCCATATCCCTTCGTTGTGACCACGAGAACTGTGGTGTCAGGCTGCAATACATCCATGCCAATAATCTCGTCGTCCGCATCAAGCGAAATACCCTTAACTCCCGCCGCAGTTCTTCCCATCGAACGAACGTCCGACTCCGGGAAGCGAATGGACATGCCATATTTTGTGCCCATGATGATCTCTTGTTCCCCATCGGTCAAACGGACCCCAATCAATTCATCGTCATCGCGAAGCCCCAAGGCTATGAGGCCCATTTTTCTGATGTTTGAGAATGCGCTGAGAGTCGTCTTCTTTACAATCCCTTTGCGAGTGGCTGTGAAGAGATAGTAGTGATCCGAAGTCATGTCCTCATTGCTTACGGGAATGACGGCGGAGATTTTTTCCCCCTGTTCGATGTTTAGCAAGTTGATAATCGGAACGCCTTTCGCTGTCCGACCCAGTTCAGGAACCTCGTACGCCATCAGGCGGTATACTTTTGCTTTGTTAGTGAAAATGAGCAAATTATTGTGCGAGGACGTGATAAAAAGATGTTCTACAAAATCCGCCTCTTTTGTACCCATAGCAGTTATGCCGCGGCCGCCGCGACGCTGGCTTCTATAGGTGTTCGACGGAAGCCGCTTAATGTATCCAGAGTGGCTTATTGTGATGACAACGTCCTGTTCCTGAATCAGATCCGCCTCGTCAAACTCTCCCTCAGCCGAGGTGATCTTGGTCCGTCTCTCATCGCCAAACTTGTCTCTTATCTCTATGATCTCTTTGCGTACGACCGCCAACACCAAAGCATCGTCGCCTAAAATGGCGCGGTATTCGGTTATCAGCCGCTGCAACTCCCTATATTCATTTTCAATTTTTTCGCGTTCCAACCCGGTCAGCCGCTGCAGTCGCATATCAAGAATCGCCTGCGCCTGCTCCTCCGACAGAGAGAATGTCGACATCAGACCGAATCTTGCCTCTTCTGCGTTGGCTGAACCGCGAATCAGCGCGATGACCGCGTCGAGGTGGTCAAGCGCGGTGCGTAACCCCTCCAGAATATGGGCTCTTGCTTCTGCGCGACGCAAATCATATTTCGTCCTGCGAACAACGATTTCTTTTTGGTGCTCCAGATAGTGATACAGCAGATCGTGCAGGTTTAGGACGCGCGGCTGGCCGTCCACCAGCGCCAACGAGTTCACCCCAAACGTGGACTGCAAGGAAGTGTGTTTATATAAATTATTGAGCACCACCTGGGGACGGACATCCCTGCGCAATTCGATCAGGATCCGCATCCCTTTGCGATCGCTCTCGTCTCTCAGGTCCGTGATGCCGTCGATCTTTTTGTCACGCGCCAGTTCCGCGATCTTTTCGATCAACCTGGATTTATTCACCTGGTACGGAAGCTCTGTAATGATGATCCGCATTTTTCCGTTTGCTGCTTCTTCGATCGTATGTACTGCCCTGATTGTGATGCTCCCATGCCCCGTATGATACGCTTTGCGAATCCCGTCGCGTCCAAGTATGACGCCGGCTGTGGGGAAATCAGGTCCCTTGATCAGAGACATCAAGTCGTCGATTCCCACATCAGGTTGATCAATGAGCATCACAACTCCGTCAATGACTTCAGTCAGGTTGTGCGGAGCCATATTGGTTGCCATCCCAACAGCGATGCCGGAAGATCCATTCACCAACAGGTTCGGAAAGCGCGATGGCAAGACAATCGGTTCCTTTTCGCTGCCATCGTAGTTGGGCTGGAAATCAACCGTCTCTTTGTTGATATCCCGCACCAACTCAAGCGCAAGCGGGGTCATCCGCGACTCCGTATAGCGCATGGCTGCAGCCGAGTCCCCGTCCACGCTGCCAAAGTTGCCATGTCCGTCTACCAGGAGGTAGCGCGTAGAGAAATCCTGTGCAAGCCGAACCAAAGCGTCATAGACGGCAACATCTCCGTGAGGATGGTATTTGGCCAACACCTCTCCGACGATGCGGGCCGATTTTTTATGCGGTTTGTCCGGAGTCATGCCCAGTTCCAGCATCGCATAGATAATTCTCCGATGAACCGGCTTCAATCCATCTCGCACGTCGGGAATGGCCCGACTGACGATCACGCTCATCGCGTAATCAATAAACGAAGTGCGCAGTTCATCCGTGATATCAATCGGCAGTACTTTTCCTTCTTCAGCCACAATGATCCTCCCTATGAATGTCTACTGTGTAAATCCGAAATAGTCAACAGTGTCAAACGTCCAGATTACGCACATATTTTGCGTGTTCCTCGATAAATTCCCGGCGCGGTTCCACGCGATCGCCCATCAATACACTGAAGATCGCGTCCGCGTCCATCGCGTCTTCAAGCGTAACCTGCAGGATTGTCCTGGTGCCGGGGTCCATGGTTGTGTCCCATAGTTGTTCGGCGTTCATTTCTCCGAGGCCTTTGTATCGTTGTACTTCAACACCGTTGCGGCCAGTCTGTTCATAAAAGCGCTGCAGTTCAACATCGTTATAAACGTACGTGACCTGCTTGCTCTTCGTGACCTTGTAAAGGGGCGGCTGCGCAATGTAGACGTACCCCGCATCAATCAGTTCCCTCATATAGCGATAAAAAAAAGTCAACAGCAGAATTCGAATGTGACTTCCATCCACGTCAGCGTCAGTCATGATGACGCATTTGTGGTATCGGGCTTTCGCTATGTCAAAGTCGGTAGAAATCCCGGTTCCCATCGCGGTAATAATAGCTCTGATCTCTGCATTGCCGAGTATCTTGTCCAGTCGCGCCTTCTCAACGTTCAGAATCTTTCCCCGCAGCGGGAGAATGGCCTGAAAATTACGGTCGCGTCCCTGCTTGGCCGAGCCGCCCGCAGAATCGCCCTCCACAATATACAATTCGCTGATGGAGGCGTCCCGACTCGAACAATCAGCCAGTTTTCCCGGAAGCGAACTGACTTCCAGAGCGCTCTTTCTGCGCGTCAATTCCCTGGCGTGGCGGGCTGCTTCGCGAGCTCTGGCCGCTGTGAGGGATTTTTCCAGAATTTTTTTTGCCGTCGCCGGGTTTTCATCCAGAAACGTCGCCAACTTATCGCTAAACAAACTTTCAACAATACCCTTGACTTCGCTGTTCCCCAGCTTTGTTTTTGTTTGGCCTTCAAATTGCGGTTCGCGAATTTTGACGCTGACAATCGCGGTGAGACCTTCCCGCACATCATCGCCGGTAAGGTTCTGATCGGACTGCTTAAGTATGTTTGTGCGTTTGGCATAGTCATTTAAAATGCGCGTAAGCGCGGATTTAAAGCCTGATTCGTGAGTACCGCCTTCAACGGTGTTAATATTGTTGGCAAAGGAAAAGATATTGCTTGTATAGCCATCATTGTACTGGAGGGCTATATCGACGGTGACTGTGTCCTTCTCACCCTCTATGTACACTGGTTCTTCGTGAAGTACATCCTTCCCGCGGTTCAGGTATTCGACAAAGGACTTTACACCACCTGCATACTGAAAAATCTGTGACCGTTCATCACGCTCATCGTTGAGGGTGATTTTGACGCCCTTAGTCAGAAACGCCAGCTCGCGCAATCGGGTCTGCAGCGTATCATACTGGAGTTCAATCGTCTCTGTAAAAATCTCGGCGTCAGGAAGGAATGATACGGTGGACCCGGTGGCGTCGGAAGTCCCCACCACTTCAAGTTCTGATGTCGGCAGTCCACGACAAAATGTCTGCCTGTACAGTTTGCGATCGCGTCGAACGAGCACTTCCAGTCGTTCCGACAGCGCATTGACCACAGATGCTCCAACGCCATGCAGACCACCGGATACTTTATACCCTTCCCCGCTGAACTTGCCTCCCGCATGAAGGATGGTGAGTGCAACCGTGACTGCAGGCAACCCCGTCTTTTCGTGAATATCGACCGGGAAGCCCCGCCCATTGTCCTGCACAGTCACAGATTGGTCCTGGTGAACAGTGACAGTAATCGAATCGCAAAATCCAGCCAATGCTTCATCAATCGCGTTGTCCACGATCTCCCAAACCAGGTGATGCAGACCGCGCGCGCTGGTTGCCCCGATATACATGCCCGGTCTCTTTCTGACCGCCTCCAGACCCTCCAGAACAACGATCTGCGCGGCATCGTAATTGCCAGTCACAACCTCATTAGACAAACGTTTCGCCTCCAGACATGATCTTGGATGATAGATTCCAGGTGCTGCGCGATCTCTTCTCGATAGTGCGTACAGATACGTGCGATGTATAGATTTGTGATCGCGTTATGATATATGTCCTGGGTTCGGATTCTATCGTCGTCACGAGTTTACTGTTATGTCTTGTATCCTTCAATAATTGTACGTTAATGGGTGATTGATCCATCTGCTTCGCATTCAGTATTGCAACGATATCTTTATCGCTTAGAATCACGTCTCCACCAATATTCACATACATCCATCTTTCACCCCTCACTCAATATTATACCACGGTCAACTCGGATTACCTTCACTGATTGGAGTGGATTCCAATCGATGGTAGGCTTATGAGTCGCTGTAATGATTGTTTGGAACGCACCAAGGAACTTCAACACTTGTTCCTGTCGCTGCCCATCAAGTTCGGAAAGCACGTCATCCAGCAGTATTACAGGGGATTCTCCATTGTGGGTCTCTATGTACTCGATCAGGCTGAGTTGCAACGCGAGCACGGCAGTCCTTATCTGCCCCTGTGATGCAAATTTTGCAGCATGATGGTCGTCAATCAGCACATGAAGGTCGTCGCGATGCGGCCCGACAGTCGTATAGCCGCGCATGACATCCGTTTGCAGATGGCGTGACAACAGGAACTCCAACGACTGTTTGATCTCAGCTAATGAGCGACCGGAACACTGAGTGCGATACTGAACAGCGAGCTTTTCGGACGACTCGGTAAGGGATTCATACAAAACGCGCGCGCCTGCAGCAAGTTCTCTGGAAAAGTTCTGCCGTTCACTGATTATCCGCGCCCCAAGTTCACTGAGTTGTTCGTTCCAAATGGTCAACGATTCGGTTTGGCGCATACGCAGCAAATGATTGCGCTGTTGCAAAATATGTTGATAGGAACGCAGTACTTCCGCATATCCCCGAACGCACTGGGCCATTGCCACGTCGAGAAAGCGTCTGCGCTCCTCGGGGCCAGCTTTGATGAGCTGCAGCGTTTCCGGTGTGAAAGCAATGATATACAGGTGACCGAGAATTTCACTCACATGTTTTTTAGCACTGCCGTTGATGGCAATCTGTTTCCCTTTGCCGCTGATTTTGATCGCCATATCCTGGGCGCCGCCGCTTATTGTCTGGGTCTTGATTCGCAATTGCGCTTCCGGTTGACCAAATCGGATCAATTCCTTGTCAAGTCTGGTTCTCAGAGAACGACCCAGAGCAAACATAGAAATCGCTTCCAGGATCGTCGTTTTGCCTGAAGCATTGTCGCCCAGAATTATATTCAGTCCATCCGTAAATTCGATCTGACTGTACTCATACCTGCGGAAATTCATAAGGTCCAGGCGAGTGATCTTCATGATTGTTCAATGTGGATGATTTCTTCGAAAATTTTCACCGAATCGCCAGGATACAGTTTTCTGCCTCGCCTGTTCTCCATCTGCCCATTGACTACAGCGCCAAAATCGCCAAGTACAGCCTTGGCAGTTCCGCCAGACTGAATGAATCCGCTCATCTTCAAGGCCTGTTGAAGAGTGATGTATGGCGTGGTGATGGCAAGTGTGATCAATTGTTCACAACCCTCACTGGCAATATGAGATGTAAGTGCCTCTCGTCCTGGATTGATTTTAACATAAAAGCGCTTCCGGGGCCGCTGAATTCAATTCGGACCAGAGAGTCGGAAGATGCTTTTAAGGCGTCCATAAGAAATTTGGAATTGCAGCCGATCAGCATATCTTCACCTTCAAACGTATTAGGTTCCATTGTTTCTGTTATTTTGCCGATCTCTGGGGAATGGGATGAAATTTCAATATGAGTTCTACGCAGATTCATTCGAATGACTTGGTTATCATTGTCGCGCGCCAAGAGTGCGGCGCGTTCAATGCAGTCGGTGAATGACTTTGGTTCAACAGTGATTGCCGTGCGCCAGGTCGTTGGAATAATTCTCGATACATCCGGATACTTTCCGTCGATCAACCGAGAGTAAAAGCGAGTGTTTTCGAATCTGACAAGCAGTTGGTTGTCAGCAAGGTACAGATCACAGACGGCATCACTGTCTGGAAGAATGCGCGCCAGTTCCAGAAGGCTTTTCCCCGGAATAATCGCGTCTACATCTTCATATCCTTTAGGAACGCCAACTTGCAGCGTTTGCGTTGAAAGTCTGTGACTGTCTGTGGCGGTGAATACAAGCAGTCCTTCTCGATATGTCCAGAGTACACCCGTTAGCGTTGGCCTGGATTCTGAGACAGCGACAGAAAACGCGGTGTGGTCAATCAGTTTCATGAGCGCGTCGGAGGCGACAGACAATCCTGTCTGGTCGTCAACCTGAGGAAGTTGCGGGTATTCCCTTGGATCCATGCCATTAAGCGTGTAGGTGGCATTGCCTGACCGTATGGTGGTCGTTAAATCCTGAACATCTATGCGCACAAGATGATGCGGCAATTTCCGGACGATATCGATCAGATACCGTGCATGCAGCACAATGCTTCCGGGTTCCTCAATCTGCAGTATCGGCGGATTCGTCTCTGGATCATAAGTCAGCGTGTTTTCGATTCCAATTTCGAGATCATAGGCGCAGAGGGTCAGTTGAGACTGTTCTGCGACGAATCTGATTCCATACAGAATGGGTTTTGTTGTTCTTGACGGAACGGCGCGAGAAACGATTTGCAGCGAATGGAGCAGATTGTTCTTTTCTAAAACGACGCGCATGCTAGAACGCCCCTTTGCATAAATATAGTAGTAGTAATAAGAGATTTTTTAATACAGTAGTACTAGTAAGGACTGTTGATACTGTGGATAAGCACAGTGTGAACGGTTGTTGCGGTCTTTTGCCTGTGTAGAACGATATGGATAAGTACATGAAGTTATCCCCTGGTCGTGTGCACATCCAGATTGTCAGTCAGTTGGCGGATGAGTCGTTCCATGCGGCCGTCAGAATTTATTTCAGAAGAGATCTTGTCGTATGCATAAAGCACTGTTGTGTGATCGCGACCGCCAAACTCCTTGCCGATTTTGGGAAGTGACAGACCGGTCAGCTTTCTCGCGAGGTACATGGCAATTTGTCTGGGATATGCGATGTCCTTTTGGCGTGACCGACTGACTAAATCGTCGATTCTTAGATGGTAATGTGTACAAACGACCTTTTGTACATCCAGTATGGACAGTGGTCGCTTCGTATTTTCAGGAGCTATGTCGATCAGCGCTTCTTCAACAAGCATTGTATCAATGTCCCTGTTCATCATGGAGGAAAAAGCGATCACACGAATAAGCGCGCCGGCAAGTTCACGGACGTTTGTTTCCACTTTGGATGCGATCAGGCTCAGTACATCGTTGGAAATCTCTATACCTTCCGCCTTTGCCTTTTTTCTCAGGATTGCTACGCGAGTTTCAAATTCTGGCGGTTTGATGTCAATGATTAGACCTCCTGAAAATCGGGAACGAAGTCGGTCTTCCAGATGCTCGATTGCTTTTGGTGGCCGATCGCTTGTAATGACGATCTGCTTGTGATCTCCATGAAGGGCGTTAAACGTATGGAAAAATTCTTCCTGTGTGGACTCCTTTCCAGAAATAAATTGAATGTCGTCAATCAGCAGGATATCTACTTTACGGTATTTGTTTCTGAATTCGTCTATTGTACTCGTCTGTAAAGCGGTCACGAATTCATTTAAAAATGTTTCACTTGTTATGTACACAACTCTTGCCGACGCGTTGAGTTCGAGCGCGTGTTGTCCAATCGCATGCATAAGATGGGTTTTTCCTAATCCAACGCCGCCATACATGAAAAAGGGATTGTAATTTTGAGCTGGTTTTTCTGATACGGCTACGCTTGCGGCGTGCGCCAGGCGATTGCGTTCCCCGATCACGAATGTATCAAATGTATATTTGGAATTGAACTGGTGCTGCTGTCCAGCGTAATCGTCCGGAGCGGGTTGGTTCCCCGAGGTGCCTCCCCCGCCAGTCAGTTTCTTGGCTGGTTCGACACGAACAAATGAAACTTCGACAGGATGCCCCGCGAGCACGTTCACTGTCTGTACAATGGTGTCGAGCAGATATTTATTGATGTGATCGAGTGCAACTGCAGTGGGAACGCTGATCATTAATGTTTGCGGATCGCTGTGATGAACCTCAGTGGCCGCCAACCATGTCTCGAATATTTCCTTTGATAGTTTTGCGTTTAATGTATGCAACGCTTGTTGCCAAAGCGCGCCTCCGGACGAAGTCATACGTTAGAGCCCCCTAGGCGGTGTTCAGTTATCCACAGGGCGAATTCCTCGCCATTCGACGGGTTTAGCTTGAGGAGTACGGCTGTTTCAGTTGTATCGGCAGTCGCTTTCTAACCTGTTTCGAGATGCTTTTCAACAGGGTAAGATAGGTCGAATAACTTATCCACAAGTGTTGATAACCTGTGGATGGTGGTTTCGTGAAGGGATTCGCGCTGTCCAAGCATATCAGATTCAATACAGCTAGACAAGGATTTTTCACAGAATGCGATGGTCATTTTGCATAGTCAAAATTCATTGAACACTAAGCCCTTTGTGTATAAACCCTTTGTAACAGGAGAAAACGACTGTTCTTTCACATACGCTTATCCACATGTGGATAAGCGTATGTGAATAGCTCTCTTTGCTGTTACTGTGCAACAAATTCTCTGCGCTTGCGCAGCAGCACGAAAAAACTCGCCCTGCCTGGATCGTGCACCGCGCCGCTGCTCAAACATGGCTGCGCCAAACTCGCCTCGGCGCGGTGCACGATCCAGGCAGGGCTGGCAACTTTCCGGAGCAGACTAATGCTGGTATTAATTGGCTCGCCTGTTGACACGGGGTAAGTAGGTTGACTATAATATGTGGGTGTTTTATCGGTCGTGTGCTTCAGGGAGGTGTTGAATCAGTGAAACCTACATTTAACCCCAACGTGAGAAGGCGGAAAAAAGTGCATGGATTTCGCCAGCGAATGTCGACAAAAAATGGTCGTCGCGTTTTGGCGGCTCGCCGTCGTAAGGGAAGAAAAGTACTTTCTGCATAAGGCCACTGAATCGGTGGTCTTTTTTTAGCTTTCGGCGGTAAATGCAGTGACTTGGGAGGCTGTTCGTTTTGTATAATCGAGACGGGCAGGTTTTAACTCGAACAAGGCAACTGGGAAAGCGCACTGTGAAGGGCCACCGTTTGCAGCGAAATGGTGACTTCCGATTTATCTTTGCCAAAGGAAATTCAGTTGCGAATAGACTGTACGTGCTTTATGTTATTAGGAAGGACAGCAGCCGTCCAAGCAGAGTCGGTTTTTCTGTCAGCAAGAAGGTCGGAAACGCAGTGGTTCGCAATCGAGTGAAACGCCGCATGCGCGAGATTGTGCGCAAACAGCTGTGGCGTTTCTCCAATGGCTATGATTTGGTCTTCATCGCCCGCAAGGACGCTGCGGCTGCTGCGTATGCAGAATCTGAGAATCAACTGGTTCGATTGTTGATCAAGGGCAAGGTAATTAATCATGTAACGGAAGAACGGAATGGTGAACGATGAGGACACTCCTGGTGGCATTGATAAAACTGTACCAAGTTTTCATATCGCCGTTAACTCCTCCTTCGTGCAGATTTTATCCTACCTGTTCGACTTATTGTGTTGAGGCGCTTACAAAGCATGGAGTCTTGCGTGGAGGGGTTCTCTCCGTCAGGAGGATTGTACGGTGTGGTCCATGGCATCCGGGTGGTTACGATCCGGTGCCTTAGAGATTCGGGAGGTTGGGTGCATTTGCGGTCGCGAATGTCAAGGCTGGCTATAGAGAGTGTACTGGTTCTTTGGTTTCTATCATTTACAGGCGAAGCGTTTGCGGCGACAGGAAAAGCGGCGGCGGCCGCCAGCCCGCCCATTTGGGACCAGGCTGTGAATCTTTTCAGTGATTTTATCAATCTGGTAGCGCATTATGTTGGAGGAGACTATGGGATCGCCCTGATCATCGTCACGGTGATCATTCGATTGCTGACGATGCCGCTGATGCTCACCAGTTTGAGAAATTCCAAAAAGATGCAGCTTTTGCGTCCGCGTTTGCAGGAACTAAAGGAGAAGTATGGCAAGGAACCGAAAAAGTATCAGGAAGAAACGATGGCCCTGTACCGATCGGAGGGTATCAATCCCTTGGCAGGTTGTATGCCCATGATTGTTCAGTTTGTGGTTTTGACCTTGCTGTATCGGGCTATTTATACCGACCATGCTATGCTGTATTCCAAGTTTTTAGGTGTGTTGCCACTCGGAGTACCGGATCATACGTTCATTCTCCCCGTGTTGGCTGGCGTCACAAGCTACTTTCAGCAGAAACTCACCATGGTGCAAATGGACCCCAGTCAGCAGCGCATCCTGCAGTATGTATTTCCGATTATGATTTTTTTCTTTGCAATGAAAGCATTTGCGGCGTTGTCGCTGTATTGGGTGTTCAGCAACCTGTTCACCATCGCGCAGATGTACTTTATAAAGGTGAAGAGCACCAGTTAGGAGTTGACGGCCGATGAGAAAAGTGTCTGTATCTGCCAAGACGGTGGAACTGGCAGTTGCAGAGGCGCTGCATCAGGTAAAAGTCAGTCGTGATCGCGCCGAGGTTGTGGTTAGAGTTGCTCCATCCAGGGGGTTTTGGGGATTGGGCGCTCGGAATGCCGAGGTTGACGTGATAGTGATCGAAGATCCGGTCGGTGATGCCGAGCGGTTTTTGCGTGAAATGTTGGTGTCGATGCGCTTGGCGATTAAAGTGGGGAAAAGAATCCAAAAAGATGAGGTTGTATTTGATCTGACAGGCGATCGGGTGGGTATACTGATCGGGAAGCACGGTCAGACTCTGGATGCGATTCAGTATCTGGTGAATGTGATCGGCAATAAATATGTGGATAAACATGTGCGTTTCATTGTTGACGCAGAAGGGTACAGGGAGCGACGCAGGCAGGCATTGGTTTTTACGGCGAAAAAGATGGCTGAGCGCGCACTTGTTCTTGGCAAGGAAGTCCGTTTGCAGCCTATGGCCGCCCCGGAACGCAAGGTGGTTCACATGGCGCTGCAGGGTCGGGCGGATGTACGGACGGAGAGTCGTGGAACGGATCCTGAGCGGGCTATTGTCATCGTTCCTGTGGCGCCGCGAAAGATTCCAAGGGTTTCGGCTGGTATCAGGAATTCCTAGTGTTCCCCGGATAAATCACGGAGGCAACACAGAAGTTGGAGGGGAGGCCCCCTACTCCAACTTTTTGCTGTTTTTCGGTGAAAGCAGGAGGCGAAGACATGGAGGAACCGGATACAATTGCGGCAGTCGCAACGGCGATAGGAGAAGCCAGCATCGCTGTGATTCGAGTGAGCGGTTCCCAATCGCGAAGTATTGTCGAGCGTATTTTTCGCGGCGGAGGATCTTTGGCTAAGGCGCCCAGTCATACGGTATGGCACGGTTGGATCGTGCGGATGGACTCTGGGCAACACATTGATGAAGTGTTGGTTACGGTAATGAAGGCGCCGCGGTCATACACGACAGAGGATGTTGTGGAAATAGGGTGTCACGGCGGCACGCAGTCTGTACAGGCGATTTTGCTTGAATTGCTGCGGGCCGGCGCCAGACTTGCGGAACCCGGAGAGTTTACCAAACGCGCTTTTTTGGGGGGCCGAATTGATTTGGCCCAGGCTGAGGGTGTGATGGAGTTGATCGCAGCCCAGACGTCGGCGGGCAAAGACGCCGCCTTGCGTCAGGTGGAAGGAAGTCTGACGGGTCTCATAAAAAAACTGCGTCAGAACATCATTCAGCTAATGGCCCACATTGAAGTCACAATTGATTATCCTGAACATGATGTGGAGGAGGCCACGACTCAGCTGGTCAAAGATGGTGCGATTCAGTTGCTTCGTGAGTTGCGCGATCTGATTGTGACTGCGGCGAATGGACGTGTGCTCAAAACGGGCATTCGAACTGTGATTGTTGGGCGACCGAACGTCGGGAAGTCTTCGCTGTTGAACCAACTGGCCAGAGCAGAGCGCGCCATCGTTACGGACATTCCGGGAACAACGCGGGATGTCGTGGAGGAGGGCGTGCAAATAGCGGGAATTCCACTCAGAATTCTGGACACTGCGGGAATCAGGGAAACGACGGATGTGGTCGAACGGCTCGGCGTCATGCGCAGTCGTCAGGCCATTAAAGATGCTGATCTGTTGCTGATCATGATTGATGCGAGTCGGTTTCTTGCAAAACAGGATGAGGAATTGCTTGCGTTGGTCGCTTCTCTACCCGCCATCGTGGTATTAAACAAGATGGATCTGCCTGCCCGGATCACGCTGGAGGAACTCTCTCAACACGTTGCTGTGGAGCGGATTGTTCCGTATTCGGTGTTCCGGCCTGAACTGCTCCAAGATCTTGAACAGGCAATTGTGCGCGTTGTATTTGGCGGAGAACTGCAAGTGCGCGACGCCACGTTTATCGCGAACGCCCGTCATCTGTCGCTGTTGGAACAGGCAAACGCGTGTCTGGATCAGGTGCTGGAATCAATCGCCATGGGTGTGACGCTTGATCTGGTGGCTGTGGATCTCCGGCAGGCGTGGGTGACACTTGGAGAGATTATTGGCGAGACGCCGAGGGAGGATCTATTGGACCAGATTTTTAGCCAATTCTGCTTGGGAAAGTAAATTTGGATCATGAAACGAAGGAGGGGCTGCTATGTCATATCATGCTGGAGAGTATGACGTTATTGTCATCGGCGCTGGGCACGCTGGCTCCGAGGCTGCGCTGGCGGCTGCGCGACTCGGCAGCAAGACGCTCCTGTTGACGATCAATCTGGATACAATCGCATTCATGCCCTGCAATCCATCCATCGGTGGTCCTGCAAAGGGGATTGTTGTGCGCGAAATCGATGCGTTGGGCGGACAGATGGCTCTGAATACGGATCTGACCTACATCCAGATGAGACTTTTAAATACGGGGAAAGGACCGGCTGTTCAGGCCCTGCGGGCGCAGTCGGACAAAGTGCTGTATGGGCGCGTGATGAAAGAGACGATTGAGAACCAGCCGAATTTGACGCTGCGCCAGGGCATGGTCGAGAGGATCCTGGCGCATGCCGGGAACGTAACCGGAGTCGTAACACAGACAGGCGCTGAATACTTCGCTAGGGCGGTTGTGTTAACGACCGGAACGTATTTGCGCGGACGCATTATCATAGGAGATGTTTCCTACCAGAGCGGTCCAAACGGACAACTTCCTTCACTGGGGCTAACCGACAGTTTGCTTGATCTCGGGTTCAACCTGACGCGCTTTAAAACTGGAACTCCGCCCAGAGTGAACCGCAATTCGATCTGTTTTGATCATCTGGCTGCGCAACCGGGTGATCCTGAGCCCCGTCAGTTCTCATTCCGTGACGATATAGCGCCGCGAGAACAGATTGATTGCTGGCTGACCTATACGACGGAGGATACGCACAGCATTATTGGTGAGAATTTGCATCGAGCGCCGATGTTTTCTGGAAATATTGAGGGCAGAGGTCCACGTTATTGCCCCAGTATTGAGGATAAGATCGTACGGTTTCGCGAACGTCCAGCACACCAGGTATTTTTGGAACCGGAAGGCAAAAATACTGCTGAGTGGTATGTTCAGGGTCTGTCCACGAGCTTGCCCGAGGATGTTCAGATCCAGATGCTGAGATCCATTCCGGGCCTTCAGCAGGTGGAGATGCTAAGACCTGGGTATGCCATTGAATACGACGCTATTTTACCGACACAGCTGTGGCCGACGCTCGAAACCAAAATGGTGGCGGGCCTCTTTACGGCGGGGCAGATCAACGGAACGTCGGGGTATGAGGAAGCGGCCGGACAGGGAATCATTGCTGGAATCAACGCGGCGATGCATGCGCTGAACCGGGAGCCGGTCATACTGTCACGCTCGGATGCGTACATCGGCGTAATGATTGATGATCTGGTTACGAAGGGAACGTCTGAACCATATCGACTGTTGACCTCAAGGGCGGAGTATCGTTTATTATTGCGCAATGACAACGCGGATGAACGATTGATGGACGTTGGGCATCGCATCGGCCTGTTGACGAGTGACCGTTATGAACGTTTTCTCGCAAAGCGTGAAGGTGTTGTGGCTGAAAAACGGCGATTGCGGTCTGTCCGCGTTCAACCGGATGAGTTGGCGGACGAGTTTTCGAACAGGGGCATTCCGCTGCCTTCTGTTGCGGTGTCTCTTGAGCAGTTGCTACGGCGTCCCGAGATTGACTATAAGCTGCTCAATCAGATGTTCCCCGCTGTGGAAAGGGCGTCTGACGAAGTCTTGCAGCAGGTCGAAATCGATATAAAGTATGAGGGGTACGTGACGCGGCAGACGCAGGAAATCAATAAACAAAAGAAATTAGAGGAACTTCGGTTACCCCTGGATATTGAATTTACTTCAATTTCGGGTCTGTCTAATGAGGCTAAAGAAAAACTTGCGCAGGTTAAGCCTATGAATGTGGGGCAGGCGTCCCGCGTCGAGGGAGTCTCGCCGGCCGATATTTCCGTATTGTTGATCTGGCTGGAGGCGCGTTCGCGGCGCCGTGCGGCCAATGGATGAGGAGCGGATGGTTGGCGCGCGGGAACTGTTGCGGGAGATCTGCGCCGGGGTGGAGTTTCCTTTTTCTGAACAGCAACTGGCGCAGCTTGCGTTGTATGGCGAATGGCTGCGGGAATGGAACATGCGCTTCAACTTGACGGCGATTACGGATCAGAGAGGGATCTGTGTAAAGCATTTTCTTGATTCTGCTTACGCGCTGCTCTCCATTGAGGAGATTGAACCTGTTGCGTCTGTGCTGGACCTGGGCAGCGGTGCGGGCTTTCCTGGTTTGGTGTGGAAGATATTGCGCCCGGAGATGCGGGTGACTCTGTGTGACTCCTTACTCAAGCGCACGCAGTTTCTGCATTTTGTTGTCAGTGGCCTGGATCTGCAAGGCGTCGTGATTGTACACGGGAGAGCGGAGGAGCTTGCGAAGCAGCCGGAGTATCGCGAACGCTATGCCAGCGTAACAGCGCGCGCAGTGGCCAGACTGCCCGTGCTGATCGAGTTGGCTTCGCCATTTGTCAAAGTGGGCGGTAGTTTCCACGCCTTAAAAGGCCCCACTTCCAGTCAGGAGATCGTTGAGTCGGAACACGCCCTTGGCGAACTGCGGTGTCGAGTCAAAACGGTTGACCACTATGTCCTCCCTGGAGACGCCGGTAAGCGGTCTGTCATCACGATCACGAAGACGGGGTTGACCCCCGGTAGATTCCCCAGACGACCCGGAGACGCCGCGCGAAGCCCGATCTCGGGCTCTGATTGAGTCTGATCAGGAGAGGCGTGAGCCGTGTCTGATGCTGGGAAGTTTTGTCGAAATGGGACTACTATTGTCGAACTCATAAGAGTGAGGGAGGAGATGCTCGAGATCTGTAGAAGGTATTATCAAGCAGATCTCACAGGGTGGTGAAATGGGTTGAAGTCGCACTGGCCCCGTTTTGTAGAGACAGCAGAACACGATACGGACAGAGAGAGCGATCTGCAGCAAATCCCGATTGGACTCGTTCGCGCGAATCGTTACCAACCACGGGTGGTGTTTGATGAGGCAAAGCTGGAGGAACTCAGCGCCACGATTCGCACGCATGGGGTAATTCAACCAATTGTGGTCAGGCGTCAGGATGGGTATTTTGAATTGGTGGCAGGAGAACGGCGCTGGCGGGCCGCACAGAAGATTGGGATGGACTTTATTCCTGCCATCGTCAGAAAACTGTCTGATTCACAGGCGGCTTCACTTGCGCTCATTGAAAACTTGCAGAGGGAAGGCTTATCGCCGATTGAAGAGGCGCAGGCCTATCAGCAGCTTATTGATCTGCATCAATTGACGCAGGAGAGTCTGGCGCAGCGGCTTGGGAAAGGGCAGTCTACGATTGCCAACAAGTTGCGCCTGCTCCATCTGTGTTCCGAAGTTCAGGACGCAATTCGACAGCGCACAATTACGGAGAGGCATGGGAGGGCGTTGTTAGCGCTCGCGCCGTCTTTGCAACGACGCATGTTGCAAGAGGTTATCAGTAAAGAACTGAATGTGAGACAAACGGAGAAGCGCGCAGGCGAGTTGATGACGCATCCGGTGGCCAAAGCGGGGTTTCGCAGAGCGGGGTTCTCAAGGGATTTACGGTTAGCAATCAACACGGTCCGGCAGTCGGTGAAGTTGATCGAGGAAACGGGGTATCTTGTGCAGTTGTCAGAAAGGGAGGAACAGGAGTTTTATGAACTTGTAATCCGTGTGCCCAAATCGAAGAACGTATAAGAGGGGTTGATGCGCCTGTGTGGGCGTGTGTGAGTGCGGGGGCTTCACTCTGCCCGGCAGGCGCCCAGAGAGGCTCTGTGCGCCTGCGCTGTGTGTAGTGACGGATCTTACAAATAAACTTAGACCTTATTTGGCGCACAACTGCGGTGTAATCCGGAATATTTCATCTCGCCCACACTCATAATGACATGGTGTGTTCTTTCTATTTCTAGTACAATGATGCTTATAGGTTCGTTCTTGGTATGAGGTTCGGAGGGTTGTATGAATGGCAAGAGTCATGGCTGTAGCCAACCAAAAGGGTGGTGTAGGGAAAACAACCACCTCAGTCAATCTGGGTGCCTGTCTTGCCGAACTGGGGAAGAGAGTCCTGCTGATAGACATCGATCCGCAGGGCAACACGACGTCAGGAGTCGGAATCAACAAGGCTGATGTTAAATATTGCATCTATGATGTACTGATCAATGATGTTGGTTCAGTGGATGCGGTGCTGCCGACTACGGTTTCCAATCTGCATATTATTCCCGCTACAATTCAATTGGCAGGAGCGGAGATTGAACTCGTGCCCACGATTTCCAGGGAGGTGCGATTGCGGCGTGCGATAGCGGCGGTCAGGGGATCTTATGATTATATTTTGATCGACTGTCCACCCTCGTTGGGGTTGCTCACAATCAACGCGCTGACTGGTTCTGATTCCGTGGTGATTCCCATTCAGTGTGAGTATTACGCGCTAGAGGGACTGAGTCAGTTGCTGAGCACGATCAGGCTGGTGCAAAAGCACTTGAATACGTCGTTGCAGATCGAGGGCGTGCTCCTCACCATGCTGGATGCGCGCACGAATTTGGGGATTCAGGTGATTGAGGATGTGAAGAAGTACTTTCGCGAGAAAGTATATCACACGATCATTCCACGCAATGTTCGCCTGAGTGAAGCTCCGAGCCACGGCAAACCGATTCTTCAATATGATCCGCGTTCACGCGGAGCCGAGGTTTATCTGGATCTTGCCAAGGAAGTGATCGGAACTTGAAAGCAAAGAGCGGATTGGGCAGGGGCCTGGAGGCGCTCATACCGCAGATCGCGGATGACAGCGCAGACGACGTTGTACGGATGCGAATCGATGATCTGAAACCGAGTCCTTATCAGCCGCGGAGAGAATTTGACTTTGAGAAACTGCAGGAACTCGCTGACTCCATTCGTGAACACGGAGTGCTTCAACCTATTGTCGTGCGTAAGGGCGTGGGGCGCTGGTATGAAATCATTGCTGGAGAACGGCGATTCCGCGCCGCGAAACAGCTGGGCATGGAAACAATCCCCGCCCTTGTGCGCGACATCTCAGACCGTCAGGCAATGGAGATTGCACTTATTGAAAATCTGCAACGGGAAGATCTGAGCCCCATAGAGGTTGCAGAAGCATATGCGAAGATTATGGAGCATTTCGAGCTCACGCAGGATCAGCTGGCAGCCCGCGTGGGGCAGAGCAGGTCTCATGTCGCCAATCTGATGCGATTGTTGTCCCTTCCTGCTGATATCCGCGAATTTGTTTCACGTGGAACAATTTCGATGGGCCACGCGCGTGCACTTTTGTCATTGCCAGAGGCGCACGCACAGAGAACGGTTGCGGCTAAAATTGCTTCCGATGGACTGACCGTGAGAGCGGTGGAACAACTCGTGCAGCGGATGCAGAGTGTTTCACGTGGAACAACTCCAAAAAAGGAGCATCCAAAAGTAGCGCCAGGTCTTAAAGTCTATGAGGATCAACTGCGGGATATTCTTGGCACCTCGGTGCGTGTGCAGTTAGGCAAGCAAAGAGGAAAGATTGAAATTGAGTATTTTTCTCTCGAAGATCTGGAACGAATCGTCCAAATTCTTCGTGCACACCCCTGAAGCTGCGAATTTACAGGACGGCTGTAACGCGATTGAATCATATTTCTGTAAAATGCCACATAAGCGCTGAACTTGCCCTTGCAAAGTCAACTGCTGGCGGGCGATCATGTGGTGAAGGAAACATTTGGCGCCTGTGCGAATAACCCCCGTGGACAATAATAGAATGGCCAAGATCGATGTTGGTTTCTTCTGTCTCGTGGCGCAATTTCGACGCCCTGCTGGTTGTCTTGAGAACTGACCAGTGTTTGCGGGTGATTACAGAAAGAGAGGGCTTGTCTTGTTTCTGTTAGGCCCTATTGTGAATACGATTGCCATCCTCCTTGGAACATTATTCGGAACCCGCTTGCATGGAATGCCCGAACGGATGAAATCCACCGTACTTCAAGGGCTGGGACTCTTTGTTATTTCAATGGGGTTATCCATGTTTCTCGGTGCGCCGGGCGGAGACGTGATTTACATAGTTCTCTCGATCGTACTTGGCGGCGTATTGGGTGCATGGTGGAATATTGAATTGCGAATTGAACGTTTTGGCGTCTGGTGCCAGTCCAAATTAAAGAGTGAGGAGAACCGTGTGGGGGAGGCGTTTGTTTTCGCCAGTCTGGTCTATGGCGTCGGATCAATGGCGATTCTGGGAGCCATTCAAAGTGGACTGAGTGGTCAAAACACCATTTTGTATACAAAGAGTCTGCTGGATGGCTTTTCGAGTATCATCTTTACCACGGTTATGGGTTCCGGTATTGCGCTGGCGGCGATTCCCATCTTTATTTACGAGGGCGGAATTGCGACCATTGCCCACTTCTTCGGCGCAAATCTCCACTCAGCGCCTATTACAGCGGACGTCACTGCGGTGGGCGGTATTTTAATCATGGGGATCGGAGTCAATATTCTGGATATAAAACGTATCCAGGTTGCCAATCTGCTGCCTGGCATGCTTGTGGTTGCTATTGTGCGCTGGCTCTCCATACATGGAGTTGCATTGCTGTCTGGCTTTATCCATCTGTGAAACGGGGGTGCCTGTACATGTTCTCATCATTTGCTTCCAACATCTCAAATTCAGAACTTGTCATCGGTATCTTGACAAGTCTTATTCTGGTCATTCTTTCTCTGATTATCGCCTTAATTTCTGCTGCTCGATTGGCAAGACTCAAGAAGCGCTATAAGACTTTGGTTAAAGGAGAAACAGGCCAGGACCTGGAGAGCCTGATCACGACCAATCATGATCAGGTTGCGCGGTTTGAGCGAGAGGTGGAACAATTCAGACGGATCGTTGAAGACCATGAACGGCGTTTGCGGGTGACTTCAACGACGGCCCAAATTATACGCTACAACGCATTTGCGGAGAATGGTAATGATCTCAGCTTCTCACTGGCGCTCCTGAATGAACAGGGTGACGGCACGGTGCTGAGCAGCATATTTGGACGGGAAGAATCACGGATATACGCAAAGCCCGTCAACGGCAGCAATTCTACATACACGCTGACACCTGAAGAGAAAAAGGTCATTGAAGCTGCAATGAACAGCCAAAAACAATAAGAGCAGATACGGCCGCTCTGCCAGTTCCTCTGTACTGACGCGATTTCAGCGTTTGAACAGCGCGTGGAGGCGCGTGATGGGCGTGCGTTGAACGGAGCGCATGTCCGTGGCCGTTGCCGAACGCAGTCTGGACTCCGTTTCAAACAGTGCGCCCGCCACAGCATCGGCAATCACGTTGGCCATCTTGAAGACCATGCTGAGCCGAGTGTTTTGCAGCACAAAGTATTCCATGCATCCGCCTACATTTACGATCCCCGTAATGTGAATATCGCCTACGGCAGGAAGGTGTTTATGAACCCCTGCACCGGGTTGCAGCGCTCCTTGGGCCAGTGTGATCTGTCCGACGCTGGCAGACTGGCCCAGGCAAGCGTCGATCGCAACGATATAGGGTTTTGGAACCATGTGCGCAACCTGCCGGATCGTTTCTTCCAGGTTGACGGCGTGAACAGGATTGTCGAGAGTTCCGAACAACTGTACCCGATCATTTCTCTCCGTCACTTCAGATCCCACCAGAGGTCCGAGAGCGTCTCCTGTGGAGCGGTCCGTTCCGATACACATCAGTACAACTGATGTGTTGGCGGGTCTTGCCAGCAAATGCTCTTGCAACACGTGCGTCAACTGAAACGCGGCTTCTCCATCGTCATACCTGACCCTGAAAGGGGTCTTTGCTTTTGGCCCAGTTAGCAAGTAGCCCATCACATCCTGCTGAAAGATTGATAGTACAGTATGTGACTGAAAAACGGCAAATTATACCCATGACAAGCATACAATTCAAGATAATCCTGATGTGGACGCTGTGCAGGCAATGCTGAAGGGGAAGTCGGCAATGATAGATCTGGTCATCACTCTCATTCTCGGTTGGCTGGCTCTCTTTGGCTATGTATTTGGAGGAACAAGAACACTCGTCTATGTTTCTGCCCTGGTCGGGAGTTGTTATGTCGTTGTAGAGGTTTTTCCGTGGCTGCGTTTGGTCGGATATGATCCGACGGTACATGGGGATTACCTGCATTGGCTGAATCGAATACTTGAGCCAATTCTGCCTGTTGCAAAAAACGGGATTCATTCCGTCCTGTCAGCGGGCGCCCCTGTTGCAAAGGCAACTGACGCCGCCGTACATATTGTCTATCGGCAGCTGATCGCAGTCGGCTATGCTTTGTGCGTCCTGTTTGGACTCCTGATGGCAGGAAAATCACTGGATACGGCATGGTCTGATTCTATGGACAGGCGTTCGCGTACTGTGTCAGGTGTATTTGTGGGTCTGTTGGCAGGCGTGTACCTATCAGCATTCACCATACACATCATTGGGGTAACGGCGTGGCTGACACATTCCGGATTATTGCGTTCAGAACTGTACCGTTCGTTGTTGGCGCATACATGGACTCGTATCTTAACCCGTGGTATAGTCGATTAAAACATTGTGACCAGCGTTATGGAGGCAATCTAACGGTATGGAGAAGATCTTTCGGCTCGGCGACGTCGTGACCATGAAAAAACCGCATCCGTGTGGAACGAATGAGTGGGAGATCATCCGCATGGGCATGGACATTCGCATCAAGTGTATAAAGTGTGGACGCAGTGTTTTGATGCCGCGCAGGGAATTTGAACGCTCGCTGAAAAAGGTTGTTGGTGCGCAGCCGTAAGTTTGAGTGGATGGTGCACAACAAAACAGGAAGCAACTAAAAATGCTTCCTGGGATTTGCGAGAAAACAGCATATTTTCCGTAAACAAGCTTTAGCAGCGGCCAACGTTGCAACGTTCACTGATAAAGCTTATTCTAAAATGAGTCCAAATCACACCGCTCAGAACACCCGATGAGCGGCAAAGATGCCTTTTGATTTGCGTAATCGATCGCGCAACGCCCGCAATTTCTTGCGCATACTGTTCACCTCATTTGCCTGGTACAGCGTGTATTGTGTGTTGCCTTCGTATGAATTATCCAAAGCTGCTATTTATCCATACGGATCACTATGGTGAATGAGGTACAAATCAGTATAATTTGGAGTGAAAGTCATGCCATTAAGAGCTGGGATAGTTGGTCTGCCGAACGTAGGCAAATCCACACTTTTCAATGCGATCACCAGAGCCGGAGCCGAAGCGGCCAATTATCCGTTTTGCACAATTGATCCGAATGTGGGAGTTGTGGAAGTTCCCGATGATCGCCTGCGTGTCCTTGCCGATATCGTACATCCTGCAAGGATAGTTCCGACGGCATTCGAATTCGTTGATATCGCCGGCCTTGTAAAAGGAGCAAGTCGAGGGGAGGGCCTCGGTAACCAGTTTTTAGCGCACATACGCGAGGTCGACGCCATCGTCCATGTGGTTCGATGTTTCACAGACAATGATATCACACACGTGGCGGGTAAGGTAGACCCTGAAGACGATATTGAGACAATCGACCTCGAATTGATTTTTGCGGACATGGACACGGTGAGTAAACGTCTCGATCGGTCCCGCCGCCAAGCCAAGAACGGAGACGCAAAAGTGCGTGATGAAGTTGCGACACTGGAGTATGTCCTTGGCCAGCTTGAGCAAGGACATCCGATTCGCCGCATGCCGCTTACGGTTGAACAGGTTGAAGCAGTTCGCGATCTGCACCTGTTGTCGCAAAAACCGGTTCTGTATGCGGCCAACGTTGCCGAGTCCGAAGCAGCCCGATCCGATCTGCCATTCGTTGAACCGGTCAGAACAGCGGCGAATCGGGAAGGCACTCACATGGTGGTCATCAGCGCCAAAGTTGAAGCAGAAATCGCGGAAATTGAAGATGCGGATCGGGAACTCTTTCTGGCCGAACTTGGTCTGAAGGAATCCGGATTGGACCGTCTCATTCGAGCGTCCTATGATCTGCTGGGACTAATCACCTATTTTACGGCCGGACCCACGGAGGTCAGGGCCTGGACCGTGAAAAATGGAACGAAAGCTCCGCAGGCGGCGGGCGTCATTCATTCCGATTTTGAACGCGGCTTTATCCGTGCTGAGGTTGTGGGGTACTCCGACCTTGCTGCGGGGGGATCCATGGCCAGTGCAAGAGATGGCGGGAAGTTGCGGCTTGAGGGCAAAGACTACATTGTCTCGGACGGAGACGTGATGCATTTCCGGTTTAATGTGTGATTGTGGAATTTTGTGCTGAGCTGGCGCGGTGCAGGCTGCTATGCTACAATATAGCGATGTGAGCGAAAAGCTCTATGCGCGTCACCAGAGACGCGCAGGACAACCTGCCGTCCTTGCTCCGTAAAATCGGGGCCGTAGTCCATAAGGAGGTGAATGAAGTGCGCCAATACGAAACATTGTATATTCTGCGCTCCGATCTTGAGGGCGAAAAAACTCAGGAACTGGTCGAACGTTTCAAAGTCCTGGTCACAAACCATGGCGGCGAAATTGAAGACGTCAATGAATGGGGCAAACGTCGGCTGGCTTATGAAATCGATGAAAAACGCGAAGGTTACTATGTTCTGATGAAGTACCAAGCTGCAACTGACTTTACTTCAGAGCTAGAACGCCTGTTTAAGATCAACGATGATGTGTTGCGATACCTGACAATTCGCGTTGACGAGTCTTAAAGGCGCTAGAGGACACTGGGAGGCCTCGGGATGTTAAACCGTATTATCTTGATCGGACGCCTGACTCAAGATCCTGAACTGAGGTATACCCCATCAGGAGCTGCCGTTGCTTCGTTTACCCTTGCTGTGGATCGTCAGCGCACGAACCAGGCGGGTGAACGGGAAGCGGATTTCATCAACATTGTCGTATGGCAAAAGTTAGGGGAACTCTGTGCCCAGTACTTGCGCAAGGGCAGGCTTGCTGCAGTAGAAGGACGTCTACAGATTCGCCAGTATGAGAATAAGGACGGACAGAAAGTCCGTGTAGCTGAAGTAATTGCGGATAACGTTCGCTTTTTGGACCGCTCCACCGACAATGCAGGTACTGGGTCTGGACAACACGGCGGGGCAACGAGCGGTGCAGGGCGCGGGAATGACCAGGGCCAGGGCCGTTCGTCATCTGACAACTCGAGGTATCAAGACGATCCATTCGCTGAAGACGGCAACACCATGGACATCGTGGATGATGATCTGCCGTTTTAGCGTAGGGTGACAACGGTGTCCGACAGCCCACTCTTTCATTCAGGTTTTTCGAAAAAGAGGTGAGGATTATGCCGAGGAAGGGCCGCGGCGGTAAACGAAAACGCGTTTGCCAGTTTTGCGTAGACAAGATTGTGGTGGTCGATTATAAAGAATCAAATCGATTGACCAAATACCTGACGGAACGGGGCAAGATTCTACCCCGACGCATTTCTGGAAACTGCGCCAGGCATCAGCGTCAAGTAACTGTTGCCATTAAACGGGCGCGACAAGTTGCATTGATGCCGTACAGCATGGAGTAGCAAAAAAGTGGCATGACTGGACTGTGAGGCAGTCCAGAGCGCACCGGATACCCTTGCGAGGATATCCGGTGCGCTCTTCAGTTGGCGGCAAGCGGTAAGGAAACGAAGAATGTGCTTCCGATTCCGGGCTGTGACTCGACTTGAATCTCTCCCTGATGCGATTCGACAATCTTCTTTGAAACGGAAAGTCCGAGTCCAGAACCGGTGGATTTTGTCGTATAAAAAGGGGCAAATATGTGATTCATATGAACGGCGTCGATCCCATCTCCTGTATCGGAGATCTTGACGGTGTAGACGCTATTCTCCACAGAAGCATGCAGGGATAGTTCTCCCCCGCTTTCCATGGCGTCCAGTGCATTTTTGCTCAGGTTGAGAAAGACCTGCTTGAGTTCGCTCTTGTTTGCGATGCATTGGCCGTAAGGTAGATCAGACACATTTACGACAACTCCTTTCATGTTTGCCTCTGCTGTGATAAGAGGGAGCAGGTCGGCGATGATGGAGGGGAGTTCGACCGCCGCGCGATCTGCATTCACGGAGTTGCGAGCCAGAGTGAGATATTCAGAGATGAGGTCGTCAACTCTGTCGATTTCTTCGATCATGATTTGAAAATAGTCTCTGCCCTCTGGCGGCGGGTTGCGTTTCTTCTGCAATTGGAGGAATCCGCGAACGGTAGTCAGAGGGTTACGGATTTCGTGGGCAGTCGAAGCGGCCAGTTCTGCAATCAGGTTGAGCCGATCTGTCCGGGTGGTGTAAGATTCCCATTGTTTTCTGGTGGTGATGTCGTCAGCAAAGACGGCAAACCCGGTAATTGCACCCGAAGTGGCAATATACGTAGGGGAGACCGCAAGCTGCAAGTGTCGCAACTCTCTGGAGACTGCATGGGTGAGTGTTATTTCCATATTGCGAACTGCAACGCCGCGGTTCAATTGTTGCGATATATTTCGGACCAGTTTCTGATCCATTCCAAGTGCCAGTACGACTTGATCAATTGACTGTCCATACACCTCGTCTACCTGCAGACCGCACATCTTGCTGAACGATTCGTTCACAGTCTCGCAACGTCCCGTGAGAGACACGTGAATGATTGCCAGGGGAGCGTTATCGATCACCCCTTTTAACAGGGCTTCCTGTAGATACAGTTGAGACCGCATGTCGAGAATCACGTTTGTAAGCGGATCGAGCAGATACAGAGATTGGGGAGGCGTTGCCATGGGGTCGATTGTCAATGCATTGACCCAGTTGGCCACTGTGGCCGGTTCGCGGCGCATGAGATAGAGAACGCGCCAAATGGCGAGTCCCGCGCCGATGGTGACCATGCAAATGAGCAAGGCGATGATAATCTGATGCCACAATACCTGATCCAGTTGACCCGCAATCACTTGCGTTGTCGCCGCGACATAGATGGCTCCCACGTACTTCTGTTTAAGTATGACCGGGAAGACGGCCTCATAAATAGGAGTATGAAGTGAAACGCTATAGTACTGCTCGCTTTTGATGCTTGCATGGTTTACGGCGCTAAGCCATAGCGGCCTGATGTCACGAATCGATACTTTAGGTTGAGAAGCGACGGCGAGCACGGATCGGGAAGGCATTCCAACAGCGCCGATTTGTAAAATATGAAATCCGGAGCGATTCATAAAGTATAATGAAGTTTGTAACCGATTTTTCAGCTCGGTTGTCAACTGGGATGTTGGGTGAGTCCATTCGAACGAAGGTGTAATTTCCTTCACAATTTGCACTGCGGACGACCCCAATGCGATGTTATAGTTGTGTTCGACAATATTCCCGGTTTCCGTGTAATCATCGAATACAAGGATACCTAAAAGGACTACCGCCAATACCACTACAGATGTGATTAATAAGAGGCTGCTTCGCAAACGCAAGTAGGTAACCTCCCAAGATTGTTCATATATATCTCATGTTGCGCCTGGGTTGGCAAAGTTATAAATTTGTCAATCCGAAGCACAGACGGAGCAGACAGTCAGGAAACGGGTGTTGCTGATGAGACGTGTAACAAAATCGGATTTTGTATATGGCGTATGGTTTTATATTTTGTTGGGTGTAACCATTCTGACACCCGTAGGGAGTATCGCGGCCATTTTGCTGCCCATTCCGTTAACGCTATTGGTAGCGCGAGGGCAGTGGGTTAGGGCGGCGTTTTATGCCGGAACAGCGTTAATCATACTATCAGTTGTTGGTTCTATTATATCCGCTTTGCTTATTCTCCTGTTCGTGAGCGCTTTTTCCTATGTACTGGGAGTGGGTTTTAAGAGCAATCAGGTCAAACGGGCTCTGGCCAATGCCACTCTCGTTGCAATCACCTTCTTTATTGCGGGATTGGTCCTCATTCGATGGTCAGGTATAGCGATCTTACCACTGATAATGACTGAAGTAAAAAGAACATTGGCTGCGGATCCCCAGATGACGCTGCTTGGCGGGCAGTCTCTGGGAAAAACCGTGCAGTTGCTTCAGTCACAGATAAAACTCTACTTCCCAGGATTCATCGTTATCATGGCAGGGGTGGGAACGCTCGCCAATGCAGCTGTTACGCGTGTGTTATTGCGCAAAAACGACAGTGAGTTCAAACCCGTATTTCGCTATCTTCAGTTTCCAAAGATCGTTGTGGGCATCTATTTTTTTTGTTTTCTGCTGCTGATTGTGGGTGTGGGGAAAGGTTCCCCGTTCGTATCGACTCTGGTCAATAATGTGTTTCTCATAACCGGCTTTCTCATGATCATACAGGCCCTCTCGCTGATATGGTTCTATCTGCAAAAGAGGGCGTTCGGCGTATGGATCATGCTGCTTGCCGTGATTCTGTCACTCGTCTCAGTCATCGGAATTTTGTACTTATTGTTGGGCGTCATGGACGCGACCGCCGATTTCCGGTCAAGAGGAGGCAAGACCTGACATTCATCGCATAAATGCGCATGAGGCCAGTGGGCGCAGTCATTGTAAATGCCGCGAAGAGTCCTATAATTACTATGTGGAGCGACGGTTTTAACTGTCGCTGGACGAGGAGGATGGACATGAAAGTTGTGTTTATGCAGGATATTGCAAGTCAAGGAAAAAAGGGCGAAGTAAAGAATGTGTCGGAAGGATATGCCCGTAACTTTCTCTTTCCGCGTCAACTTGCGAAACCGGCCACTCCAGAGATACTCAAAGAGCTGTCCGAAAGGCGCGTGGCAGAACAGAAACGCGAAGCTCAACAAGTGGTCGTTGCCAGGGAGGTTGCTGACAGACTGAACGAGTTCACCCTTCTGCTGCAGGTCAAGGTCGGGGAGGGAGGCCGTCTTTTTGGCGCCATCACGTCCAAACAGATTGCAGAAGGTCTGCATGCCGCTGGATTCGATATTGACAAGAAGAAAATCGTTTTGAATGATGCGATCCGCACATTGGGAACGTCCATTGTGCCCATTAAGATTTACCACGACGTAACTGCGCAATTGCGTGTTCATGTACAGGCAGAATAGTTGCATGGAGTGTCGGATCGCGAAATGGGGGTGTCCTTTGCATGACAGATCCGACGTTTGACCGGTTGCCGCCGCAAAATGTGGAGGCGGAACAGGCGGTTCTTGGAGCGATACTTATTGCGCCTGATGTACTTGTCACTCTCGCAGAACACCTGCGGCCGGATGATTTTTATCGGCACTCTCACCGCCTCCTGTATGAGGCGGCGCTGGACATCACTGAACGCGGTGAACCTGTCGATATCGTTACACTTACCGCCAGGTTGCAGGCGAAGGGTAAACTTGAGGAAAGCGGCGGAGTGGAATATATTATCGGTCTGGCGCGGGCGGTGCCCACTGCAGCCAACGCGGAATTCCACGCAGAGATCGTTGCGGACCGCGCGATGCTGCGACGGCTCATTGGAGTGTCCACGGAGATCGCGGCAACCAGCTATGCTGGCGCTGAAAGTGTGAGCGAATTGCTGGATCAGGCGGAGAGACGCATTCTCGCGCTTGCCCAGACGCATACTGACCGTGGATTTACACCGATTAAGGATGTTTTGCTGAGCGCCTATGAGCGTATAGAATTTCTGTATCACCATAAGGGTGGGTTAACCGGTGTTTCATCCGGATATCCGGAGCTCGACCGCATGACTTCCGGGTTTCAGAAATCTGATCTTATTATTCTTGCGGCGCGACCCTCTGTAGGGAAAACGGCCTTCGCCTTAAATATTGCCCAAAATGTCTCCGTCCGCGCACACCAGACGGTTGCCATCTTCAGCCTGGAGATGTCCAAAGAACAATTGGTGCAGCGGATGATCTGCGCAGAGGCCAATATTGACGCGTCGGTATTGCGCAGCGGACAGCTGACTGACGACGATTGGATAAAATTGTCGATGGGCATCGCATCTCTGTCTGAAGCTCCTTTATATATCGATGACAGTCCCGGCGTCACGCTGGCGGAGATGCGTTCCCGTCTGCGCAGATTGCAGTTGGAACATGGGCTGGGACTGGTGGTGGTGGATTATCTGCAACTGATCCACGGTAAAGGCAAATCGGACAACAGACAACAGGAGATTTCAGAGATCTCGCGATCTCTGAAAGGGCTGGCTCGCGAGTTGGATGTACCCGTCGTCGCACTATCGCAGTTGAGCCGATCGGTGGAGCAACGCCAGGATAAGCGACCGATGCTGTCGGACATTCGGGAGTCCGGAAGCATCGAACAGGATGCCGATGTCGTGGGGTTTCTATATCGAGACGACTATTACGATCCGGAGTCCGAAAGAAAAAATATCGTTGAAGTGATCATCGGAAAGCAAAGAAACGGTCCAACAGGAAAGGTAGAACTTGTATTTCTTAAGAATTACAACAAATTTGTCTCTCTTGAGAAAACAGCGCGGTGACAATCATGCTCGATCAGCAATTAAATCCGGACGACTCTGTGCTTGAGCCGCGCAGAGTCGCGCATCCAAAAGAAAGAATCACGATCATGTGGTTGATCAGAAAAGCGCTCTCTCCGCTGCAGCCAGCCCCGCGCCCAGGTCGAAAGGCAATGCCGGCGCACAGGCAACCGGAACAGATCGCGACCACCACGCGCTACGGGGTGAGACGGCGCGCAAAACGTCTGCGTATGCTGCGCCGTCTCCGGGTTATAAAGGTTGCAAAACGTGCTGGTTACTCGTGTCTCGCGGCGATCATTATGATACTGCTCTTATTTTGGGCCAAATTCGCCGTGGTCTACAACATCCCGGCAGACCTGCAAACGGGCGTGTTACAACATGCGCAGGGGTATCTCGTTTTCAAGTCGTGGTGGTTTGGACCACCGGAATTTAATCTGGATAAATATACGAACATTAATCCATTAAATCCACAGGCGTCTTTGGCAGCCGATCTGCAAAATTATCAAGATATTATAACCAATCCAGGCGAAATCGTCTGGGTGTGGGTTCGATAAATTACGAACGAATAACACATATATAGAGTTATTCGTTCGTAATTTATACATTGACAGACGTAACGGTCGCTGATACACTCAGATGGGGTTTTTGCTAAGGATAGCACCTGGGCATACGTTCTGATCCCGTAGGAGAGATGCGACATGGCGACAGTGGTCGTAATCGGAACGCAGTGGGGCGACGAAGGGAAAGGCAAGGTGACGGATTATCTTGCTGAAAAGGCGGCTGTGGTGGCGCGGTATCAGGGAGGCAATAACGCCGGTCACCAGATTCGCCTGGCCGGGAAGAAGTTTGACTTGCATCTCCTGCCTTCTGGAATCCTGTACAAAGATAAACTGTGTGTTCTCGGCAATGGCATGGTGATTGATCCGCGCGCATTGTTGGATGAAATGCGCGAAATCGGCGAACTCGGCATAGCGATGGGCAAGCTGATTATCAGTGATCGGGCTCATCTGGTACTGCCTTATCATATTCGCCTCGACCAACTTGAAGAAGAACGGAAAGGCGCCAGCAAGATTGGCACGACGCGCAAGGGAATCGGCCCAGCGTATATGGATAAAGCCGCGCGTATCGGCATTCGGATGGCCGACCTGCTGGAACCGGAAATATTTAAATCTAAACTGGAAGAGAATCTGCTCGAAAAAAATCGTCTATTTGAGAGATATTATGAAGTATCGGGGTATACCGTCGCAGAGATTGCCGATGAGTATCTTGAATACGGGAAAGCCCTGCGTTCCTATGTGGCTGATACGTCGGTTGCGCTCAATGAGTGCCTAGAGCGCGCGGTGACGACGTGCTGTTTGAGGGCGCCCAGGCCACCATGCTGGACCTGGATCACGGCACGTATCCCTATGTGACATCCTCCAACCCGGTTGCGGGCGGCGTATGCGTCGGATCGGGCGTTGGACCCACCAAGATTGACAAGGTGATTGGGGTTGTCAAGGCTTACACCACCCGCGTCGGGGAGGGCCCCTTTGTCACTGAACTGAACAACGCTATGGGTGAACAAATTCGGGAAAAGGGCCACGAGTATGGCGTGACCACTGGACGTCCGCGCCGTGTTGGCTGGTTTGACAGTGTTGTTACCAAGCACGCGCGCCGCGTCAATGGCCTGGACGGCATCGCGGTGACAAAGATGGACATACTGACCGGGCTTGAAGAATTGAGAATTTGTGTGGCATACCGTGTGGACAATCGGGAGATCGATCACATACCAGCATCACTTTCGCTGCTGCAACAGTGTGAACCGGTATACGAGACGCTGCCCGGCTGGAGTGAGGACATCAGCAACGTGAGATCATTCAGTGAACTCCCTGCTGCTGCGCAGACATATTTGCGGCGGATCGAGGAACTCACGGGAGCGCAGCTGCTGCTCTTTGGAACAGGTGCGGATCGTGTCCGGATTGTCGAACTGGCGCCTGTATTTGGGGCTTAGAAACGCTTCGCAGCGGTGCAATCGGCTTGAGAAGCCAGGGTGCAATTGATGTTCCGTAACTTGCGAAACGCGCGTGAGCGTGCTATATTGTCTCACGTGCAGTTTTTGAGCCATTAGCTCAGTTGGTAGAGCACCTGACTTTTAATCAGGGTGTCGCTGGTTCGAGCCCAGCATGGCTCACCATGGCCCCATGGTCAAGCGGTTAAGACACCGCCCTTTCACGGCGGGAACAGGGGTTCGAATCCCCTTGGGGTCATTATCTTTCGGTAATGAAACGGCGCTGGAATCCGCTGCGCATCTGCAGCCACATATGGGCGATTAGCTCAGTCGGGAGAGCACCTGCCTTACAAGCAGGGGGTCGGCGGTTCGAGCCCGTCATCGCCCACCAGAAAAATCTTGTTGCAGCAAGGAAAACCGGATGGTCGCCTGCAAATGGCTGCCATCCGATTTTGCGTTTGATCTATCGAATTCGAATCTGTAGGCGACGAAATGAGTACATCACACCAGCAAAAAAATCTCTTCAAGATGGACGGCCAACCCACCCAGTCCATCCACTGGGATCACATCTTCCCTGCTGAATTGTCCTGCAAACTCAAATTTCCCTCGGTTCAAACGATACACCTGAACCAACTGGTGGACGGGATCAACTACCCAATATTCCTGTACGCCATAACGTTCGTATAGTCGGTGTTTCACATGCACATCGTAACTTGCCGTGCTCTTGGACAAAATCTCTGCTATGAACAGGGGAGCGCCCACCATTTGACCATCCTTGATCACCGGACGGCAGATCACAAAGAGATCGGGACGCACAATATTTTTTTCATTCTCGTCGAGTAAAATCCCTGCGGGATCGCCGTAAACGCGGCATTCGGGCTTTTTCTCGCGAACATAACGGTTAAAGATGGTTCTCAACTGTGTGGATACGTCTTCGTGCTCCACACTAGGAGATGCCAACAAAAAAGGCACCCCATCGATCAGTTCAAATCGTTCTGGTTCTTCCCACGTTTCCATGTCCGTGAACGTGTACTTTTTCGAAAAGTCGGGTTGATGGATGGACATTGCCATTGGCATCCTTTCCTAATACAGCGGTGATATACTCATTCTAGCCAAAGTCGCTTGATTTCGGGCATAAAATCCTTTTTATATCGCGATTGACACGTGATCTTCCACCCGATGGGATCTTCGAACTGACCTTGACGACGATGCGGTGGTCCAATGCAGATGATTGATCCCGGTGACTAGATGTGAAATGTGACTTCGGTGACGATGCGCGCCTTGTCGCGGCGGATCAACGCTTTCGACAGAAAAATCGGCGCGTTGTGCACGTCGTAGGTAACTGCTTGATCGAGAATCGCCAGTTCGCCCGGTTTGACCTTAAGCGACACCGCGTCGTCGACGGTCAACTCCACTGGTTCGTACGATTCAATCGCTTTCTTTATGATCAGGCTGCAGGCGCGCGGGATCAAATCGAGCAACGAGGTGCCAAGGAGCGCATCGACAGAGAGATCGCGGCCGTATGGTTCGGGAATGTAGACCGTCTCCAGAATGACCGGTTCCGAGTCGGCCAGGATGATCCGACGCAACTCATACACGAGCGCCTGTTGATCAACGTTCAGGATCTGCTTGATCTCGGAACTGACACTGCGGAGTCCGAAGAATTCAATCGCAGAATTCGGGGTCTGTCCGGTGCTTTGGATATCAGCCCGGAACCCTTTTGAAAAGATCGGTATTTTCGGCTTCGCGACTTTAGTCGATTTGCCCTGAACGCGCGTCAGATGGCCCTGGCGAACCAGTTCATCAACGGCCCGGCGCAGCGTGCCGCGGGAGATGCCGAGATCTGCGCATAATTGCTGTTCGGAAGGAATCTCGTCGTCAATTTTCCATTCGTCGAGTGTGATGCGTTCCAGAATCCATTGTTTAACTTGATAATATTTTGGCAGGACCGACTGATCATCATCCATGAGGTTGCTCTGGTTTGTGTTCAACATGGTTACACCTCTTTTAATGTCCATGTTCGATACAGGGTTGTTGGTTGCATTATAGCCCCATCCGCGAAAATTTGTCTAGACATCTATATGAATACCTGTATTATTTCTATTAAACGAAGTCATTTTGGAAGGGAGAAGGTATTCCATGACACTTGCGATCCGAATCTTCGACTCTCCGCATGACGCGGGCATTTACGTCGCGGCCATCGCGGAAGACGTCATCCTACGCAACGATCGTCCGGTGTTGGGTCTGGCGACGGGGGAGACGCCCATCGTATTTTATCAGGCGTTGATCGATCTGCACTACAGTGGACTGGATCTCTCGAAGGTTACCACGATCAATCTGGATGAGTATGTGGGGCTGCCCAGTGATCACGCGCAAAGCTATCACAAATTCATGCGCGAGAACCTGTTTGCAAGCACCAACATCGTGGAGGACCGGATATTTATACCGAACGGTATGGCGCCGGATCTGCAGGGAGAGTGCGCGCGTTACGACCAGATTTTGCATAGACATCCGATTGATCTCCAAATTTTGGGTATTGGCATCAATGGACACATCGGCTTTAACGAGCCAGGGAACAACTTGCAACCGCACACTCATGTGGTGGACCTGAGTGAAGACACGAGGAAAAGGAATTCGCGTTTTTTTGACTTCCCGGAAGATGTGCCGAATCAAGCCATCACGATCGGGATGCAAGCTATTTTACAGGCGAAGCGAATTGTGCTCATGGCATTCGGAACAGAAAAGGCAGAGATTATCAGGAAGACCGCGACGGAGTATGTGAGTACCAATGTACCCGCGAGCATCCTGCAACTGCATCAAAGTGTTACACTGGTCCTCGATCGGGAAAGCGCCAGGCACTTATCGGGCGCTGACGTGCATCCGGGTAGTCTATCCAGGCGCAGACCGCCTCACAATGACATGGTTTTGCATACATCCGGGCAGGAGGAACGAATGTGATATTTTGGGGGGATCAGAATGGCGCAACCTTATGATTTGTCCTTAGACCAACTGCGGCGGCGTTCATGACATCGTGAACTTCGCGCTGCACGGATATGCGACGTTCGCTATGCAGACGCGGGGGCAATATGGCAACGAGGATACCATGATCAGCCCCGAGGGGCATTACGCGGGCTGGATGACCAAGGGAATTCTCCACAAGGAGTCTTATTATCACCGCGGCGTGTACATGGATGCCATCCGTGCTCTACAAGTGTTGTCCGAGCGGCTGGAAGTGCATTCCGACCGCATTGGCGTGACAGGAGGGAGTCAAGGCGGGGCCCTGGCGCTTGCGGCGGCCGCCTTATCGGACATCCCGCGCGTCGTCGTGGCGGAGTATCCTTACCTCAGTCATTTTCGGCGCGCCATCGATGTAGCTCCTACGGGGCCGTATTTTGGAAATCAACGAGTTCTTTCGGCGCAATGGCGACGCTTCTGTCGAGGAGCGGGCGATGGCAACTCTGTCCTATTACGACGTCATGAACCTTGCCGGGTGGATTCGCTGTCCCATACTGGCGGCGATCGGGCTGGTAGATGAGATTACCCCGCCCTCCACCGTATTTGCAGCCTACAATCATCTGCAAACAGAAAAGGAGATTCGCGTCTACCGCTACTTCGGTCACGAATACATCCCGTCCTTTCAAACAGAAAAGCTCGCTTATCTGCGCCAACGATTAAAGAGTTGATTTTCTGCTAGAAAGTACTATGCTGAGGTCAACCGATTCCGACTAAATATGCCGGATGCGTTCCTGAAGCTCTGACCGGCGATTCGCGGGGGAGGCTATGATTGTTGTAAGTTGCTGTTTCGTCATACTCCGACAAGACAACAATAGACTAAGAAGTGGACGGGAGGTGAGAATGCGATCTAAAACCCGAATATTATGATAATATTTGCCAAGAATAATTCCGCCTTAAAGGAGATGGCAAGTGTGAATATCAGGTGGTTGGCGCTCATTCCCGTAGCTGGCCTGATTGTATTTGTTGGCTTCGCAAATCATGTACATCCCTACGTGTTTGGACTTCCGTTTCTATTTTTCTATGTGGTCTTGTGGGTCATTTTGACGTCTGCGGTGATGGCGGTCATTTACGCGTTCGATCCCGCAAACAAGTCATAGCTGTATAGACAATACGGAGGTGAGTGAGTGTGCACAGTTCGGCTATTGTCATTATCGTATTCACTATCCTGATTGCGCTCTACCTCGGTTCGACGGCGCGCCGCAATAAAGAAATGAACCTTGAGCAGTGGACGGTTGGCGGACGCGGTTTTGGTGTGCTGTTTGTGTTTCTGTTATTGGCAGGTGAAATTTACACGACATTCACCTTTCTTGGCGGCAGTGGGTTCGCCTACGGGGTCGGCGGTCCCGCCGCGTATATCCTGGCCTATGGGGCAATCGCATATGTTCTTTCCTACTTTATCCTGCCGCGAATCTGGAGGTATGCCTCAGAACACAAACTCATCTCACAACCAGACTACTTTGCGACCCGCTTTCACAGTCCGGCCCTGGGGATTTTAGTGGCGGTGGTGGGCGTGGTCGCCATTGTTCCCTATCTGCAACTGCAAATCACCGGTCTTGGCCTCATTATGGAGGTGACCTCGTACGGCGCCATCAACAATGTTCTCGCAATGGTGATTGGGATGTTGGTGCTGGCGGTGTTTGTCACCCTCAGCGGTATCCACGGAACGGCATGGACGGCGGTTCTCAAGGACATAGTGGTCTTGGCGGTGGTCCTCATCGTCGGAATTGCGCTGCCGGCTCATGTGGGTGGGCTACAGGTGATGTTCCAAAAGATTGAGACCTTGCGTCCCCATTTCCTGATTCTTTATAATAATGGGATGGGTGTTCCGTGGTTCATGTCAACCGTGGCTCTGACTGGAGTTGGTTTTTACATGTGGCCGCACGCCTTCGGTGCTGTATACACCGCGAAAAACGAACGTGTCTTTCGGCGCAATGCCACCTTCTTGCCGCTGTACCAACTGATTTTGCTGTTTGTTTTCTTTGCAGGTTTTGCCGCCATTCTCATAGTGCCCGGTCTGAAGAATACAAATCTGGCGCTTCTGGCCGCAGTGCAAAAAGTGTTTCCCTCCTGGTTTGTCGGAGTTGTAGGCGGAGCGGGGATTCTCACGGCGCTGGTTCCGGGCTCGCTGCTGTTGATGACGGGCGCGACTCTCATCGCAGAGAATGTGTACCGCCCACTGGCGCATGCAGATGCGAAACAGGTTCAGAATGTTGCCCGGATCATGGTTTGGGTGTTTGCCGCCGTCACACTGTACTTTTCCATTAACAGCAATGCGACCATCGTCACGCTCCTGTTGATGGGGTATAACTTTGTCACGCAACTGTTCCCTTCGGTGCTCTTGTCGCTGTTCACCCGCCAAGGGGTCAACAAGCTGGGCGCCAGCGCCGGGATTGTGGTTGGCGTGATCATGGTCATTTACTTCATGTTGTCCGGAAACCTTATTTTATGGGGAATAAACACTGGGTTTTTGGCGTTGTTGGTGAACTTTGCCGTCGTCTTAGCCGTTTCCAGGGCAACCCGATCCACACAAAACGATGTGGAATCGGCGGCCTGAACAATCGCCTGGCGGCGGGGAACTGATCAGCGACCGTGCGCAAGGCATGCGCTGAAATCGAACGCGGCTCCTAAGGGAACATGGCCACCGGACGGACCCAGCCTCCTGAGGCATTTTCAACGGGAATCGGAAACGCAGCCACTTTGAATCCGAACGGTCTCGGCAGAAGGTCCAGATTTGCAAGTTTTTCAATGTGCAGGTATTCGATTTGATTCCCCAAATAATGCGCTTCCCATAAAACACTGGAATCTCCTGTTGCGCGATAGCTCTCGGCCTGCAGGTTGAGGGGGATATCCCAACCCCAGCCATCTATGCCGGTCAGGCGCACACCGCGTTCCAGGAGGTAGCGGGTCGCCCCGGCGCTCATTCCCGCGTGCGCGAAAAAATAGGACGGATCGAAAAATTTCTTGTCGGCGTCGGTCCGGATGAGGACGATATCCAGTGGTTTGAGAACGTATTCGATGCGTTGCAATGCGGCGTCGACTTCTTCAGCTGTAATGCTCGCTCCTGCTTCCTTGTGGCTGAAATCGAGAAGAACACCATCGCCGTAACACCATTCGAGCGGGATGCGATCAATCGTACGGGCGGGTCTTCCTTCAGACAGCGGTCCAAAGTGGTAAGGGGCATCCATGTGCGTACCGTTGTGTGTGCTCAGTGTGACGGTTTCGACAGCCCATGCTCTTCCTTGTGGGAAGGCGTTTAGCGGGATGCGCAGCGCCTCTGACGCCTCGCGAGCGCCTTCTTCGTGACTGTGGTAAACAATCTGCGGAGGATGCGGTTCGCCCGCACGGTTGCTGATGGGAACGCTTAGATCGAAAAATTCCACGGATCGACCCACCTCTCTTTTCCCGAACGCTTGACTTCGTACATGCGGTTATCTGCGTACGCAATCAGATGATCGAGCACCCATGACGCTTCTGCCGCAGTTGCCCACCCCACCGAAAATCGAACAACCTTTTTAAGCGCCGCTGCAGAGTCGAGGGGCAGGCGGCGTATGGCATCCGCTATCGCGGTCTCTGCAACAGCCAAATCGTCGACAGCATAATAAATGGCGAACTCATCGCCCCCCAGTCTGTAGACTTTGTGTGGAGACGGAAGCAATCGCTGCAGGTTGGAGGCCACCTGTTGCAAAACGCTGTCACCCGCCAAATGTCCGAAGTTGTCGTTGATGTGTTTGAAGTCGTCGAAGTCGAAGATGGCAAGACAGAATGGATCCTTTGCCTGTAAATGCGTATTCATATCGAGCATGAAAGCGCGTCGATTTCCAACGCCAGTCAACGCGTCCGTGAAGAGCAGGCGCTGATGCTCTTCAAAATAATAAAGACGCTGGAGGCCCATGAAGATCAGTTGCGACACCGTCACAAGAACCTGCTCAGCCGCTGTATTCCAGGGCTCAGTGCTTGCGTTTCTGTGCAATGTGATAAGCCCCAGTTCATTCTGCGTGCGCCCATCAAAAGGAATCAACGCCACCGAGGCTGAACCGGTGTCGACAAAAGGCTTTAGAGCGCCCGGATGAGCAGGGTAATCATGGAGAAAGAGGGGTTGCGTAAGTTTTAACAATGGCTGCAACTCTTCTATTTTACTTGTGAAGAGCTGCGCAATCGCATCTCCTGTAAAGTCGCTGTCGCCTGCATAGGCAATGACCTCTGGCGCACCTGTGTAAGTGCTGATGAAGATGACGCGGTGCAAATGCAACGTCTCCCTCAGTGTCACAGCCGTTGCGGTCGCCGCGTCCTCAACCTTTTGCGCTTCAAAGAGCGTTCTTGCGATTTGTTCAAACAGGAAACAATCAAAGACTTCCGCCATGAGTTTGCTCCTTTTATTCCACCTCTTCGCGTGTAGTATAACATGGGAGTGCAGTCCAAGTTAACTGGGTGTACACTGGTTCGTGTCAGCTATTGTGGCCAATGATGAGTGTCCGCCATTTCCAGGGATATACTACTTGAGTGATCATGAGCGACATGTCCAGTTGATGAACAGTTTATAATAGCTACTTGACTTATTATAGTGACTGCTATATTGTAACTTATGTGGCAAATGATCGTGTACAGGACTGGCGATTCAATGGGACCGCGCATGATCTGAAAAAACCCTGGAGGGATAACCGATGTCGAGGCAAAAATGGGCAGTGGACGCAGCGCACAGCAGCATCGATTTTTCGATTAAGCACATGATGGTGGCAAAAGTGAAAGGCTTGTTTCATACCTTTGATGCGGTGATTGACGCCGATCCTGAAGATTTGACGACAGCCAGTATTGAGTTTAGTGTGGATGTTGCAAGCATCGACACACGTAATGGCGATCGCGATACACACCTGCGGTCCGCCGATTTTTTTGATGTAGAAAACCATCCAAAGCTGACATTCAAGTCCACGAAGATCGTCAGGAAGAGCGAGGGAGAGTATGACGTGACAGGAGATATGTCCATTCGCGGCGCCACTCGCCCAGAATCGTTTCTTGTGACATATGAAGGACAGGGGAAAGATCCGTGGGGAAATGAAAAAACCGGGTTCAGTGGTCACGGCGCAATCAGTCGCAGTGACTATGGACTCACCTATAATTCTGTACTCGAGACGGGCGGCGTTCTTATCGGGGATCAGATTCAAATCTCGATTGAAATTGAGGCTGGGAAACAGGCGTAATTCGGGTCGCTTGTTGAAAACAGCCATTGAACAAGGTGGGCTCATCATGAAAATCACAGCTCTTGTCGGGAGTCTCAGGAAGGACTCCTACAATCTGCAACTGGTGAAAACCATGCAAGAACGGTATAAGAGTCAGTTTGAATTACAAATTGCGGATATTCGATCCTTGCCGCACTACGATCAGGATGACGAGAATAACGCGGTGGACGCTGTCACTTCGTTTCATAAGCAGATTGCACAGGCGGATGGCGTGCTGATCGTGACGCCAGAGTACAACTGGTCCATTCCCGGCGTTTTGAAAAACGCGCTGGACTGGTTATCGCGTATGGATCGAGTCATGCAAAGTAAGCCTGTGCTGACGGCCGGGGTTTCGCCATTCATGCTGGGAACAGTCCGCGCTCAACTTCACTTGCGCGAAATACTGGCCAGTCCCGGCATCTCTGCACGCATTCTGCCGCCAGGCGGGAATGAGCTTCTGATTAACTTCGCCGGTCAAAAATTTAATGAAGTCGGTCGTCTTGTGGATGAGACAACGCTCTCTTTTCTGGATGGAGTCGTACAGAAATACATGGATCTGGCACGACAGTCGTAGTCGACACTCGTTGCAGGGGTTACCGCAGCGGATTGTCCGGGGGAACGTGCACTTCGCACAAGGCGTCTCCTTGACCAGCGCCAATATCTCGTATCTCGGATGATGAGCCTTGCGGATCGCATCCCGCGTCGCCGACGAGGTGTGACTCCTCTCTTTGGAATTTTCTCCCGATCGCTTAAAAGTCAGATTCCCGAATCCGCTCCAATCCCCCGTTCAGCGCATGACAGAACGGGGGATTGCGGGTGCGGGCGATTTCAGCAAAATGCGGGTATGCGCATCCTTGTCCTTATGGATCCCAGGTTGCCGGATCGTGTTCGTCAAACTGTTCCAGGTATTCAATCACTGCCTTCGTGTGCGATGTGGCCTAAAGGGAGCCATATCATCCGGGCAATCATTGTTGTTTTCGCTCAATTTTAATGCGGAAAGTCTGCAGACCCTGTTGATGCTGCGCAATACGGGAGCAACAGGGTCTGCATATACCCATCTAGTCCAGCGGATTGTGACGAAGTGACACCGGCGGGCGCCCCCGATGCGGAGCACGCGTTGGAAGGTATTGAAAAAAGCACCGTGTTGCTCGTTCTGACGCCGTACGGGTGGAGAGTCCGGCGCTTGAACATGAGAATGCATATCAACACCCTGAACTGTTGGAACAGATTGCGCCAGAACTGCGAGTTCTTGTGCAGGATCATATTTCAAAAACGCTTCTCAATCATCTCGGCAAAGAAGACAGCCACCTGTTCCCCATGGCGAGTCGGTTGCTCACTGCCGAAGAAAAGGCGGCTATTGCCGCGGAATTGGAACAGTATGAACCAGAGCGGCGGCTAGCTTGCGCCACTGGGATTTGGGCAAGGTCAAATCAGCTAACGTCATGACGACGCGCTGACGTGGACCCTACTCGGTTCGATAGGCCTCCACCAGTTTGAAGGAGGAGTAGGAAATCCAATTCGAACACATATAAACTCTAAAAAAATATTTATCAAACGCTTATCAGTGGGTGTTAGTGACCGCCTTTCTGTTCGAAACCGCAGTTTGTTTAGGCGCCGATGCCGTGGACTGACCAAAATGCAGCTTTGCTGGCAGTGTGACCGCTTCAGGATCATTGCCAGTTCGTCCCTGAAGAAGGTCGACGAGGATTCGCACCGCGTGAGTCGCCATTCCTTCCTGATCCTGCAGGGCGCAAGTAAACTCCCAGTAGATCGGTTTTGGTGACGGACCATCAAAGCAGACGATGGAGAAGTCTTCGGGAACGCGTCGTCCGAGTTTACGGACGGTTGTCAACCAGTATTCTGCCAATTGATCCTCGGTCACTAAAACTGCGGTCACATCGGAGTGCTCTAATAGAAACTGCTCAATTACACCCATCTGGGCAACATCAAAACCATCTTCATACTCATTCCATGGAACTGTGCATAGTTGGTGTTCAGAAATGACAGGGAGTCCCGCTGTCTCGAGCGCCTGTTGATAACCTGCAAGGCGATCGGTCAAGGTGGAGGTGACCTCGCAAGGAGGCGAGAAAAAGGCAATTTTTTCATGACCCAATTGAATGAGGTGCTCGATCAGTTCACGTGCCGCGCTCATGTTGTCGGTTGTGACAAAGGGTAACGGGATTCCGCGCAACTGTTTGTCGACAAGGACGATCGGAAACCGCTCCACATGTAGACGAAGGAGCGCCGGGCTGTAAAACTCGCCATTGACAGGAAATACGATGAGTCCCTTTGCCCCTGCGGCAATCGAGCGGGCGATAACCGCCTGCTCGATTGCTTGATCGCCATATGAGCAGGCCAGAGACATCGCCATTTCACGGCGGTGCAATTGACGTTCGACTTCGGCGAGTATTCTCGTACCAACTGACAGGCCAAGACGAGGAATCACGAAGCCGATGGTGGATACGGTCGGCTCCAATTGCGGTTCGACTGTGTCTGCCATTTCACTCGTGATTTCGCTGCGGATGGCGTCAGTGAAAGGTGATTCACTGACAAATGTGCCAATGCCAGCTTTGCGGACGACGACTCCTTCCGCAGTCAACATCTGTAGTGCGCGATTGGTGGTCATTCGGCTGACACCAAACTGTGCCATCAGTTCCTGCTCGGTTGGGATCAAGTCGCCAGGTCGATAACGTCCGTTATGAATTTCTGTTTGAAGATGCTTATATATCTTCCCGTATAAAACTGATCTTCCCGCCATTTAATCAAACGCCCCTTCCATGTTATTATATTATAACTCATCTTTCGCAGATCGAAAAGTGGGGAGAGTCGTCACTTTTCGATCTGCGCATCTATTTTCCCGGTTTGGAAGTCTTGAGTAGGTAGACATATCACACTGCGGATCAAGGGCAAGAACAATTCAGAAGTGGATGGAGTAATTCGTATCACTTCAAAATATATTTGAAAAATAACAACATCAAACAAAAAAATAGTATTGATTTTATAACAATATGATGTTAATATGATATTAATGGTTCGCTGGTTATCTTGAGGTAATAGACAATCGAAAGCGTCTTGTCAGACTTACATGACAGAAAAAAATGGCCTTTGCTGTGTAGTAAAACTATGAAGTCATAATTGGCGAAGGAAGCAGTATTTAGAAATAGAGTTTTTCGCTGTATAAACGCTTCCGTCTAATGTGTCGGTGGATTCCTCTTCACGCTTGGGAGATTACTTTGCCGAAAGGTGTTGATCATGCCCGATCCCGGGTGAGCGCTACTGAAAGCAAGTATTTAGAAGGACGCAAAGAGAAAATAAGCCCGTTCTGTCGGACGGACTCCTAGATTGTATGTAAGCGCTTTATATACTTATCGTCTATGTATGAGTACGAGGATGCATTCGAGTCATGTTGTTCAGTAATCCCGTGACATAGGCTACAGATACAAAATAGGGGGGAGTTATATGTCCAATTATTTGGTGGCAATAGGATCGAGAATAGGACTAAAGTCGACCTCGAAGCAGAGACGGAAGACGATCCAGGCGATCATCGGCTATTCCTTTCTCCTGCCTACGTTCGTCTTTATTGCCGGCTTCAGCTATTATCCTGCCGTGCGCGCGTTGAACGGCGCCTTCACCTCTTGGGACGGATTCAATCCCCCCACTTGGGTCGGCTTCAGCAATTTCCAACAATTGTTCTCCGATTCGACGTTTATCTCTTCGGTCAGACACGTGCTGATCTGGTCCGCCCTCGGCATTCCCTTGGCGATCGTGCCGTCTTTCATCGCAGCGGCGCTGATCTTCCACCTGAAGAGTCTGCGCTTGCAGTACGTATACCGCACCCTGTTCGTACTGACGATGATCCTGCCCCCGGTCGTTTCGATCCTGATCTGGCAAGAGTTCTATGGCCACAGCGGCGTGCTGAACATGTTGTTTAGCGCCATTGGCTTAGCGGGACTGCGGCACGACTGGATAGCCGACCCCAATTCCGCTCTCTGGGCGGTGATCTTGAAAGGGTTTCCATGGGTGATTCCATTCAACCTGCTGATCTTTTACTCGGGGTTGCAGTCGATCTCCCCCGAACTGTTCGACGCGGCCGCCGTCGACGGCGCCGCGTCATTGAAACGCGTGTGGTATATCGAGATCCCGTTGGTGCTGGCGCAGGTGCGACTCTTGCTCATCCTCTCCATCGTAGGGGTCACGCAGGATCTGTTGACACCGCTTCTGATGACGGGCGGCGGACCGGGCACCTCGACCACGACGCCCGTGCTGTACATGTACCAGACGGCGATCCAATACGATGAGTACGGATACGGGATGGCGATTGCGTTTCTCATCTTCATCGTGGTCATCGCGCTGTCCGCCCTGAGCATGAAGTATTTCCGCGTAGAACAATAGGAGGCGTGAGCTATGACTGCGAAGCGACCCAATATCGGTTTGAACATCATTTTAGTGATATACGTTCTGTTATCGGTGTATCCCATCGTGTTTATGTTGACCAACGCGTTTAAAGACGGTATGCAAACGGCGGTGAACCCCTTCACGATCGCCTTTGCCCAGCCGTTCGGGGGGAACTTTATCATGGCTTGGCAGGCGATTTCGCCGGAGTTCTATCGCAGTCTGTATATTGTGGCGATCAGTGTGGTTGGTATCGTGGCGTTTGCCATGTTGAGCGCGTATTCGTTCGCGCGACTGGAGTATCCATGGAAAGGGTTCCTCTTTAACGCGATCTTCGCCTTGCTGCTGGTGCCGGGCTTTCTGACTCTGATCCCGCTGTTTCTCGAGATTAAGAATCTGAATTTGCTGAACACGTCGTGGGGGCTCATCCTCCCTTACATCGCGGGGAGTCAGGCGTTCGCCATCTTTGTCTTTCGCACGTTTATTCAAGCCATACCCGGCGAACTATTTGAAGCGGCGCGCATCGACGGGGCGAACGACATCCAGATGTTCACGCGGCTCGTCATTCCGCTGAGCGTTCCTGTGATGGTGACGATCGCGTTACTCAACATCAACGGGATCTGGGGGGACTACGTCCTGCCGTCGCTGATCTTGGATCCATCCCACGCTACGGTGGCGGTGGCCATCGCCAACTTTCAACCGCCGCAAGATGCGCCGAGCTTGAATGCAGGGAACATGCAACTGGCGGCGTTTGCCATTTCATCTCTCCCAATCGCGGCGCTCTTCCTGTTCCTGATGCGCTACTTCGTGGCGGGGTTGACCAGTGGTGGAGTGAAGATGTAATGGCTAACGGGAACGAATACCAACGGGAAAGGAGTGATGCACAGAATTCCTCTTCTGATTTGGAAACAGGATAGACGAAGTTAAGTTTCAGAATAGGCTTTGCAGTTCGTTGCTTCATCAAATTTGAAGGGGGTCAATGAGTATGAAGAAGAAAATTTTGACGGTCATCAGTGCGGCAGCCATCGCTCTCGGCGGTCTGTCGTTTGCGGCGCCGACGATGGCGAGTGTCAGTCGTTCCGCAGCGAAGCCATCCTTGTCTTACAAGGGTACCATCACGATGTACGCACAGGCGTATACTCCGGATGTAAAGGGAGTATACCTCTCGCCAGGCAGCCAAAAATTATACGCATTTGAACAGGCGGCGCAAGCTTTTGAGAAACTGTATCCGGGAATTCACATCCAGTTTGTCAACAGCAACACCTACGGCAGCACCCAGTGGTATGTGACGGAAGCGGCCGCTGGTCTCCTGCCAGACATATCATGGGTGCAGAGCTTCTTGGCCAATTCCACCCTACCGAAAGGCGTCTATACAAACCTTTCGCCTTATTTCGCGCAACCTAACCCGTTCATTCCAGGAAATAAAAAGTGGACGAACATCATGAACCCGCGGGTTTTGGAGATGACCAAAGCGCCAGACGGCGGACAATATGTCCTTAACGGTGACGGGGTGGGCACGGCGTTCTACTACAACATCAACTTGTTCAAGAAAGCGGGCATCACGAAGGTGCCGACAACTTGGGCACAGCTGGTCAACGACAGCAGGATCCTGAAGGCGCATGGGATTGATCCGGGGGCATTTAGTTCCAGCTTATTGTACGATTGGTTTCAACGGATCTTCGACACGTATGCGATCGGACAGAAGAAACTGGACTCGCTGCTCGCCATCGACCACAGCGTCGGTATGCTCAGTTCCTTGGATCAAATTAAGGGATACGAACAAGGGGTGCTTAATCCTGCGAAAAACCCTGCCCTTACCGCGTGGTGGCCGGCTGTCAAGGATCTGCTGAGCCTGTGGAACCAATCCATCCTAGAGGTTCCCATCAACAACACGAATCCTGCGGCGCCTTCGTCAGAAAATTACTTCTTGGCGCAAAAGGTCGCCATGGTGTATGACGGTACGTGGTTACCTGCCATGTTCCGCAATCTACCGAAAAAACAACAGTTTCCACTCGGCGCCTTTTATATCAACAATCTGGCGGGAACCTCAAAATATGCGACTGGCCGTGTCACGTCGCAGTCCGTCGTTGGTCCGTATGCCGCCTTCCAATATGGCGTAGCCACACAGCGGGCCGATCACTCGATGACTTCTGCCAAGCTGAAGGCGGTCATCGCTTGGTTGCAGTTTTTCGGCACATCCAAATGGGACGGGAAAATCGTTAATGAACTGGGCAGTTTCGTTCCCACGTTTAGAGGCGCCAAGGCATTGCCAGCCGATGCCACGTACGCCGAAGATTTCAATAAATCGTACTTATCACTTTCCTTGTTCGAAACCCTGACGCCGCAGGCTCAGACGCAGACGAATGCTTTGTTCCAAGAGTACGTGACGGGTCACATCTCATTCCAGAGCGCCGTGAGCCAATACGACCAAATCGCGGCTCAAGCAGTGCAACAGTACAAGATCAAGAATAAAATATCGTAATAGCAGCTCACGCAAAGGAGTGAAAAGTGGCTGTTCCTGAGATATTTAATCTCATGGGACAGCCCTAATTGCAACTAATCAACCATCGCCGATTTTTCATGGAGAGAGTATTGCAGGGGACGGAACATGATCAGCTTGATAAGGGGATTACGAGAAATGAATCACACTGTCAAATGGAAAATGACGGAGTTCGAAGCGGCGAGTGCGGAAAACATCAAAAATCCGTTTTGGGACGTGCATACGACGGCTGTTTTCACGCATCAGGAAAGCGGAACCGTACAGCGTGTCCATGGGTTTTACGACGGAACGAATGAACTGGGTGAGCATGCCTGGAAATACCGCTTTAATCCGCCGGAAACGGGAATATGGCTGGTTCGTGTTGAATCCACGCCCAGTCTCGCGGGACTGGACGGCAATTTTGAAATCCTGGTCGCACAAGCGCCGGAGGAAAGCAAGGGGTTGCTGCGCGCACATCCGCGACAGACCTGGGGCTTTGCGTTCGACAATGGCGAACATTTTTTCCCGCTCGGCGATACCATGTACAATCTCTTCGGAGGTCACTATAGCGGAGTGGACGTGGAGAAAATTTTGCAACACCGCAAGGCGCAGGGCGTCAATTACATTCGCGCTCGCATGCAAGTGAGTCCGTTCCATCCGGGGACGCGCAACCGCTGGCAGCAAATCGATTGCTGGCCGTGGGGAGGCAGCGCCCAGTGGCCGGATTTCACTGTTTTCAATCTCGATTACTTTCGCTCCGTCGACCGCTCGATGGAGTTGCTCACGGAACTTGGCATCGGGGCGGAAGTGATCCTGGAAGCATGGATGCTGGAGTTTCCGTTTAACGACAGAGGCAAATTTTTAACCGAGCATGAAGAACACTGGATTCAATATGTCGTGTCCCGCTACGCCGCGTATCCGTCCGTCTATGTTTGGTGTCCCGCGAACGAGTACGATCTGTACCCAGGAAGAACAGACAAGCAACGAATGCGCGAATCGAATCGGTGGTTCAGGAGACTGGCTGCTTTGGTCAAGTCCAACGACCCGTTCAACCATCCGGTTGGTATTCATCAGTGGGATCAGAGCCATTCCATCAGTGAGGTAATGGGAGATTGCGACGATTTGGACGTTTATCTCGTTCAATCCGACTGGGGCCGGGAAATCGCCGAACTCAACCGGGATCCGTCTCTCTGTTTGTGGATTGAGGATCAACTGCTGTTTCACGTCCCGGACAAGAACAAGGCTGCGATGTGCTCCGAATTCGGTTACGAACGGGGCGGGAAGCAATTTTCCCTCGGCGTACATGACCACATGGACGAACATCACACCAGACGGGGTATGTGGAAAGCGGGATTTGCGGGATTTCCAATCGTGCACGGCTTCAACAACACATGGGGACCATATCTGACGTTGGAGGAGGATTCATACGGATCTCGTTATCTGCTTCCGTATTATCGATTTATGACGGAAGAATTCCCGTTTTACTCCATGTCTCCTGCGCAGGAATTGATACAATCGGACGAATTGATGTCAAAACTGAAGTCTCCAGCGCTTTGTCTGGCGAACGCCGATCGGACGGCAGTGGCCATATACTTTCCCGTGGCGGGAAGCGTAAGGTTGAATGTTGATGCGACGGCCAGGTATCGTTCGTACTGGTTTAATCCGCGCACGGGGGAAAAGACGGATATCGCCCAGACGACGTCTTTGCAATTCGAAACCCCGTCCTCTGGCAACGATAACTTGCCCGAGAGCGACTGGGTGTTTTGTCTTCGAAAGGAATGATGTTTTGACTGTGATGTAACGACCGAAACAATTGCGTTCCTGGCACTACAACGCAGCATAAAAAATAGAACTGGACTTCGACAATAAAACTTGTATAGCCTCTCGGCATTAAGGGAGTGAAAAGGCCAATTTCATGAAAAGTAGCTGGAAATCGGAGCGGAACCAGGAACTTGTGTTGTGTTTTCTTGGCACCCCGAAAAATGCGCGTACTGAAACAGGCCCATTGGACTGCGAATTTTGAAATCGGTTTGATATTGTTTTCTTGGGAATCTCAGAACCGGGATAAGAAATCGTAAAAGGTGCCGACACCGGAACAATCCCCGGGTGTAAAGCCACTGAGAATGGCGTAGAGGGGGACGCGATGTAATTCGTCGATCCATTTCGTGATGTCGATGGTGGGGTTTGTCAGGAGAAACAATGAGGTAGGAACGCAGCATGGAAGCAGGATCGTGCGGAGCAGGGCCTTTGTCTTTGTAAAGAGGATGCAGCAGTGTGGTGGTGTAGGATAGATCGGTCATCCAGAGTTTGGCGATGGTGGGCCAATCGTTGTGGACGAGAACGAGGATGCCGCCCGAGTCATGTTGTTGCAGTTGCTCCATGACAAAATCTTGATAGATTTGATGCGTTATGAAGGTAGGTTTCACAAAGAACACGTCCCATCGAGGTAGTAAGAGAAAAAAGTTCCCTTTCGCCGCGTTTATGGAGACGATTTTGAGAAGTAAAGTGGTTTTCGAGTTATTTTCAGCTTTATTTTTGATCTGTAATTTCCAGTTTGAACGCAAAATCCCCCTACTGGAGTAGGAGGAAGTCAATGAGGGGAGGGGTCGGAAACCCTTATCCTGCTTGGCTCGGCGAATGCCGAGAGGCTATTGAGAAGATGGAAGGCATGATTCGTCCTTGGATCGATCAATTTCCTGGAACAGGTACGGATTATTATTGCATACAAGAAGGAATCGCCTCTCTCAGCGCAAAAGGGATTGGTCATTGCCATGCCCGATACACCGTTGCTGCAACTGGGTCCATTGACGCATCAACCGGAGGTGAGCTAACGGCGGAGAACCCTGCTCAGATGTACTCGTGTTTATTGAACAACTTCTGGGAAACCAACTTTAACGCAACGGTCGAGGGATTCTATGAATTCCGTTACTTTATCACATGGGGTAGTGAATTTGACACGACAGAAAAAGCGTTGAACCAGTGTCACGGAGTCAATGGGGGATTCCTGAATTGGCGAATATAAAAAATAACGGAGGTTTCACAATGACCACTTTGGATGTTCAATTGGCACGTCTACAGGGAAAAGTACAGAACGGATACTGGGGGGAGCGGATCTTTCATCAACTCGCCTATGCCGGTCGGATGTCCAAGGTGAAAAACGGCGAACATGACGAACTCCTCTTTTCTGTTTGTGACTTCCTGCTCACTGCTCAGTCCGCCCACGGCGTCATTACGAACGATGACGCACAGCATGCGGAAACCATGCTGCTGCCGCTGGCCAAGGATGCCAAACGCTTCACGATGATCTGCGCGGCGCACGCCCACATCGATATGAATTGGATGTGGCGCTGGGACGAAACGGTGAGCGTGACTCTCGATACGTTTCGAACTATGCTTGACCTTATGAATGAGTATCCAGCTTTTACGTTTTCCCAATCACAGGCATCGACCTATCGAATTGTGGAGGAGTATGCGCCGGAAATGCTTCCTGAGATCAGAGCTAGGGTGCAGGAGGGGCGCTGGGAGGTTACGGCCTCCACTTGGGTCGAGCCAGATAAGAACATGCCTAGCGGTGAGAGCTTGACGAGACAGATCTTGTATACGAAACGGTATCTCTCAGATCTGCTAGGGCTGGATCCGTCCTCTTTGAACATCGATTTTGAACCAGACACCTTCGGTCACAGTCTGCATGTGCCCGAGATTTTGAAACAGGGCGGAGTGAAGTATTACTACCACTGCAGAGGCTATGAGGGCCACAACTTATATCGGTGGGTTTCTCCATCCGGCGCGGCGGTGCTCGTCTATCGGGAACCGATTTGGTACAATGCCGAGATTCAACCGGATATGGCATTATACGTTCCTGGATTTTGCACACAACACGGCATGGATACCATGCTAAAAGTGTACGGGGTAGGCGATCACGGCGGCGGACCGACGCGACGCGATATCGAGCGCATTCAGGATATGAATCAATGGCCTGTGTTCCCGACCATTCGCTTCGGAACCTTTCATGAGTATTTTTCATTGATGGAAGGTGTAGCAGACCAGTTGCCGGAAGTACATGGGGAACTAAACTTCGTATTCACGGGCTGTTATACGTCGCAAACGAGGATCAAACAAGCCAATAGGGTGGCGGAAGCGACTTTACAGGAGGCCGAACTGTTTGACGCCGCTGCGGTTCTTTGCACAGGATCACCCTATCGAAACGATATATTCGAGGCTGCGTGGCGGAATGTGCTATTCAATCAATTTCACGATATCATCCCAGGATCTGGCGTCGTGGATACAAGGGAATATGCCATGGGACTTTTTCAAAATACGATGGCGATCGCCACTACGAATAAGACGATGGCTATGCGTCGAATTGCATCTGCCATCGATACGACCGCGCTGTTTCCGGAAGAACAGATGACTGCAGATCGTGGTGAGACGACTTCCGAAGGGGCAGGCGTCGGCTTCGGAATTCAGGACTTCAAATTAGCACAAACAGAAAGGGGACGAGGGGAAAATCGGATCTTTCACGTTTTCAACTCGGCTCCTGTTGACCGCAACGAGGCAGTCGAAATCGTAATCTGGGATTGGCCGGGCGAAGTAGGTCGGATGTGTTTCAAAAATGATCAGGGTCAGGTCATTGAGCATCAATTGTTGGATCATGGGCGCAATAACTATTGGGGCCACCGTTATGTTCGCGTGTTGATCAAGGCAAGCGTTCCCTCCTGCGGGTACAGCACGTATGCCCTAATGGAGACACAGGATATAGACATCCCCTTATCGTTTCCGCGCGATCCGAGGGTTGAGTTGGAACATGAATTCGTACTGGAAAACCAGTTTGTCAGGGTGGTTTTTGATTCTCGCAGTGGCGCCATCTCGTCCATGATCGACAAAGACACGAAAGAAGAATTGCTAAAACAGGATAGGCCTGCGGGAGTATTCCGCTTGATTTGCGAAGACGAAAGCAAGGGCATGACAGCATGGGTCGTCGGTCGGTACATGAACGTCCAAGACTTGGTTGAAAACGTGCGAGTCCGCAAAGTGGATCAGGGTTCGGACGCGATTCGGGACTCCCTGATCATAGAAATGGAATTTGCGAACTCCAAACTGAAGGCGGTTGTTTCTCTCGATTATGACAGTCCAATGTTACAATATAACGTAGAATGCAACTGGAGAGAAATTGGGAAACAAGGCGCGGGGATTCCGCAACTCAATTATTACGTACCAGTCGCTTATGATTGCGCACACTATAGCTACGATGTTCCTTTTGGTGTGATCAAACGAGCGGGTTTGGATATGGATGTTCCCGCAAACAGTTTTGCGGTAGCGAATCGCAAGGACGCTACAGGGAAGTCCATCATGTTGGTCACGGATTCCAAGTACGGGTTTCGCGGACGGGATGATTCACTTGCCATTTCGCTGATCCGGAGTTCGTTTGATCCGGATCCATACCCGGAGTTTGGCGTACATGCATTTCGCTTTTGCCTGTGTCTCGTGGAGGGCGGAAATCAGCGTGACCTCGTCTTGCGCAGCTACCAGGCGAACCATCCGTTAAACGTCATTTCCACTCTGCAATCGGCAGGAACATTGCCTGTAGAACAGAGCTTTCTCCGTATAGAGGAAGGAAGCGTCGCCCTTTCAGCGTTGAAGATGCCTGAAGACGGCTTGTCGGCGCCACAGTGTATCATCCGGCTGTACGAAACGGAAGGCAGCCATACGACGGCCGTCTTGCATTTCTTTAAAAAAGCAGCCAACGCGTATGTTGTCGATTTGAACGAAGAGGTTGTACACGAGAGCGCGGATATCGTCCGTATTGAAGATGGGGAAGTTTTCCTTTCTATCGCTCCCTTCAAGGTCGCCAGTGTTTGTGTAGAATTTGTGTTATAGTGGGAGGAATAGGGTGTTCTGTGTTGGAGGTATTCTGACATGCTAAGTGTTGAAAGACAGGCGTTGATCGCCAAGATGGCACGCGAAAAGCAACTCGTTAAAGTGGTTGACTTAATGGAGAAGTTTGACGTTTCGGATATGACGATCAGGCGTGATCAGGATATTTTGCAAAAGCGAGGTATCATCAAGAAGGTATATGGCGGAACCGTACTTGCCACATCTGCAACCGGGTCAAATCAGGATGTAACCATGGACGTGCGTGCGAGTGCCTATTCAAATTTGAAGCAGGAAATCGCACGTCTTGCCGTAGATCTGATCGAGTCGTAAGATGTGATCATCCTTGATGCTGGAACAACGACGTTAGAGTTGACGCGGATTCTTCCGCGCGTCTACACATTCGACCGTTGGTCCGAAGACCAAGGAGTTCTTGGGCGACCTACGGGCGAGCAAACTGTTTTTGGGTGCCTCTTCGCTTTCGGTAACACAAGGTCTGATGAACTCGAATCTATATGAATCGGAGATCAAACGAACAATGATTGGTTCGGCGGATCAAATCATTGTATTGGCCGATTCAAGCAAGTTTGCAAGCACGTCGTATCACATCTTCGCCCGTTTGAAGAGTGTGGACATCCTAATCTCCGATCATTTGCTTTCGGAAGCCATCAAGCGCAGCCTCAGTGATCAGGGTGTGCGGGTACTGACGGGCGCTGAGCAGGAACAACAGATCATGTAGGTCTAAACCGATTGTTTATGAAACTTAGCACGACAACGTAGTGTGAAAAGTGGAGATGGGATTCGGTTGTTGGGCACTTTTTCGAGACAGGATGAATAGCACATGGACGACGGATGGATAAACCGCCCTTTGTTCTGGTGAACGGCACCGAGAATGAAGCGGTTTGGAACCATATGGTTCGTACCTGGCATTATCTTGGGTACGACAAGATGATTAGGAGGAATTATCGTGGATAAAACATTTGACTCTGAATATGAGTTGGCCACCTTTGCCGGTGGATGTTTTTGGTGCATGGTCAAGCCGTTTGAGGAATGGCCGGGTATCATCCGTGTCGTGTCGGGGTATACGGGAGGCAACACAGAGAATCCCACCTACGAGGAGGTTTGCTCAGAAACTACAGGACATCGTGAGGCGGTGCAGATCACGTATGATCCAAGCCTCATTTCTTATAACCAGATCCTCAATGTCTTCTGGCGACAAATTGATCCAACGGATGGCGGCGGCCAGTTTTGCGATCGCGGGTCATCTTATCAAACGGCGATTTATTATCACTCGGAGCGGCAAAAAGAAAATGCAGAGACGGCAAAGCGTGAACTGGATCAGAGCGGCCAGTTCCAAAGACCAGTCGTGACGCCTATTCTTCCCGCTGCCGCGTTCTATCCAGCCGAAGCGTACCATCAAGGTTTCTACAAAATGAATCCCGCGCATTACAATTCGTATCGCCAAGGTTCGGGCCGAGATCAGTTTATAGCCAGTCACTGGTCGGGAAAATAAAAAAAGGGTGCTCCTCATAAAGAGGAACACATGGTTAATTGGGGGGTCCAATCAGAAATGAGTTCTGATCGTATGGCCCATGTTACGTCAGATTCCTTGAAAAAAACTTGATGTCGCAGCGCCAGTATCTAAGCGGAAAGTGTGTTAGCGGAAAAACCCCATGTGCTTCTCAACCAGATGCGGTTTTTCCGGAACAAACACGCCGTCGAGGAAGTTCCATTTAATGAGGACGACACTTGTGAGCATCTGTGTCTTCACTGTTTCAGTGGGTGTCTTCGCCTCCAGCAGAATCTCCAGCCATAGTCCAAGCTCATCGACAGCGATCAGTTTTGTTCCGACGAACGTATCCGCGTTGATAAACACGCTTAATGTCGCGTCGTGTTTAGCGGGTTCGTTTAGACGTATATATATAATCTGACCCACGCATTCTTCGAGAAACATCATTCACCACCTCACAGAAATACTGTTCGCCAAGCGCCGGGGAATTCCTGCACATCTGCGCGGCAGTTGCCTGATGCATCGGCAGCGGTCATAAACAGCGACTGTTTTTCGAATGACTTTTATAGAGGGTATATACGATGGATCTGTGTTATAATAAGAACACAGATCCATTTTATTTAAGAAATTCAAAAAGGAGGAACGATCACGATGGAGGAAGACAACAGAACAAAAGAGTTGAACAATCCAGGAAGTGAGCAAAAGTCCTCTTTACGCAGTGATGATCAAAGTTCAGCCACGAAAATTGTGATTATCAAGTCTTCAGGTCATCATGGCGCGTGGGGGGCTCTTGGCACACTGGCCATTGTCCTGGTTGTCCTGGCGGCGGTATGGATGTGGGGTCAGTCGTCAGCGTTATCGAACTTGAGCGGAACGGTTAACCAAAACAACGCGGCACAGTCCTCTCAACTGTCGGGGATTCAGGCCACTCTACACTCGATATCGCTGCAATTGAGTCAGTTACAAACGGCGATAGCCAATCTCTTCGCAAATTTGCTCCACGTTCTGCATCCGTAGTAGTCATGGGCGTTCGAAAAGGAACAGACCTCCGGAGGAGTGGCAATGGAACATACGATTCAAACGATCATGGCGGGCAACGCAACTGTGGTGGGGATCATTTCCGGGTTATACTCGATGAGCGAGACGTACACCGAGGGGAAAATGAGCGCAAACAGCAGAGAAACGAGGCGGATGAAACGGATCATGCTGGCCATCAGAAAACGCGTGTCATAGTCTTCTGTGGTCTGATAAAACTGTGAAAAGACAGCCGGCACGATCAGACAGAAGGGTGAGCCGTCCACAAGGATGGTCACGCGGCCTCCCTGGGTGTTTTTTGATGGTAATGTGTAATGTCCGCATAGGGATGGGCATAAATCATTCATGCTTTACGTGATCGCACCCCATCAGACGCTTCGCCAGAACTGTCACCTATACGATCAGGGAAGTCAGTAACCCCGCCAGAGCCGAACTTTCATAAGCGTTCCCTCAATTCACAAAAAGATGCCATGCTCGGCTCGCGGGCGGTGGGTTACTACATGTTCACGACGCGTGGAACATAGGCGCAGGCTGGATCACTTTCCAGCGGGTCTCCCGTGACTGCGTAGGCCCGCGCACGAGAACCGCCGCATCGGTCGCGGAATTCGCACAGTCCGCATTTGCCTCTGCGCAGGTTGCGATCACGCAGAGACTGGAGAAGGGAACTCGCGGAGTAGATGGTTGCCAGCGGTGTCTGCAACACATGCCCGACTGCGACAGGCAAGAACCCGCTGGGGTATACCTCTCCAGTGTGGGATATGAAGATGAAGCCATCACCGTCGTTTACGGAACGGCTCGGGTGAAAGCGATCCAGCGTCTGCAGCCTACCTGTTGATCTGGATTGCGCATGGGCAGTCCGGCGCGAGGTGTCCAGTTGTTGTACACTGGGTGGTTCTTTGGCTGCGGATTCTGGCTGCTGCTGTTCCTGGACGCGACGGTAAAAGGGAGCTTCCGTCGTTTTGAGCGCAAACGGCCTCACCAAAGACTGTTGATACAACCAATGCAAAATCTGTTCGTTATCCTCTGGACTGACCATGCTGAATGCTTGTGCGCGGCCTGTTGGAACAAGAAAAAAAAGGCTCCATAAAGTGGCGCCCGCTATCTCAACGATGTCTGCCATCGCCTGCAGTTCGTCTTGATTAAACGTTGTGACTGTCGTGTTGATCTGAATGGGAATGTTCAGCTTATCGAGAAAATACAGAGCGCGCTGTGTGTCGACAAATGATCTCTTGACTCCCCGGAAACGATCGTGCGTTTCTGCAGTGGAGCCGTCAAGGCTGATCGCCCATCGTGAGACGCCTGCCTGTTTTGCCCGTTCCATGGCGCCGGAAGACAGCAATGGTGTGACGCTGGACGCCAGCGAGACATGGAGCTTCAACCTGGTTGCATATTCAATCAGTTCGAACAGGTCAGAACGTTCAAGCGGGTCGCCTCCGGTAAATACAAGCAACGGGTTGTCCATGGCTACAATCTGATCGATCACACTCTTTGCCTGGGCCGTTGTCAGTTCATCCGGACTTCTCTGGTGCTCTGCTGCCGCGCGGCAATGCAGGCAATGCAACTGACAGGAACGAGTGAGTTCCCACATGACAATGTGAGGAGTCTGCCGGAAATCCCGTTCTTTTGCGGCGGTATGAGGCTGTTGCCATTCTCTCATTTGAGGACCCCTGCTTTCAAATTGGAATGCACGCCGATCAGAGGGAATGCATCTGCCAGGCGACCGTTGCGGTCGCCTGGCTCTATATGATTGGCATTTTTTTGATTAGCGCTGTTTTGCCATCGCTCGCTGGCGCCTGTATGCCTGTTTTGCCGATGCAAGCACATTGCCTGTGATCCAAATCCCCAGCAGCAGTGTCGGAATGCCAGGGATCAAATCCCCGAATTGACCCCCAATCGTGCCTTTGAAAACTAATCCCATGCCATACGTGCCGAGCGTCAGTGCGAATAACCACACGACCCACAAACGAATTCCCCGCACCATGATGAGCTTCCTCCTTTACCGTCTACTCGTGACTGTGATCACAGCCATGTTCCAGTTTCGTTCCAGTCGCTATGACCCAACCCTCACTGTGCGTTCGGTTCCAGTTTCTTTTTCTTTTTCTTGTTATTCTCGTCCCGATACCAATCGCGCCAGATCAGCTTGTAAAGCGGCAGCAGCCGCGGCAAACGATTGAGTCCAGGCACCCATGGCACGATAACGAGCAACATGAACAAGGCGCCCGCAGTGTAGGCGGCCATCTGATCACCCGAATCGCTCGCATTCCAGGGCGGAACTTGATAGAAGAAGGTGTACGGCGTCAACCACCAGGGGCCAGGATACGCCTGTTCGTCGTGGTTGATCCCCCACTGCCCACCCTGCATATTGCGCGCTCCCGCGATATTGGTGAGCGCGGCGCCCTGCAGGAACAGCAAGTTGTTTTGCACGTCCCAGCGATACACGCCCTGGTTCGTTTCCCGCGTTAGCGCGCCCGACAACAGTCCAGAACGCGCCAGTTGCAGTTCCAAATTCATCATGTAAGCGACGGGTCCGTAGTTGCCTGCAGGCAGTTTCACCGTGGCGCCGACGGCCGTGGCTTTGTTCAGGGCATTGCTGAGATTCTGGTTCCACTTGGCCTGAGTTGCCGCTGGCGCCGCCTGATACGTATGGAGCGCTTTTGTCAGTTGACTGTTGCCAGACGCGCTTGCCAGCATCGACAGCGGCGTGATCACGTCGTCCATCGCCGTATTCAGAGGATACGGCGTGCCCCACCAAGTCTCCGGAGAGAAGCCCGCAAGCGATTGTGTACTGCCCGTACCGTTGTTGTACGGCGGCCCATACGTCGCCATCGTGCCTGTACCAGCCAAATCGCCGAGCGCAGTCTGTTCGATCAACACCGGGTTTTGCACGGCGACCTGCTGATTCGTGATGGCCGGTCGATAGGGCGCGCCCGCGATGGCGGCTACGATCAAGACGAGAACCGTAACCACGGCGAGACCAAGAAGTCCTTCTTTCACCATGTCAAAATCTTTCATCGGAAACCGTTTGGCGTCCGGATACGGGTACGTGCGCTTCACGACTCCTCACCGACTTTCGCGTCAGTGTTGTTTTCGACTGGATAGGGCGGCACTACGCCCATGCGGCGCACCGCGAGCAGGTGCCACCCCACGAGCGCGATGAGAATTGTCGGCAGTACGGCGATATGCAACCCGTAAATCTGGCCGTTGTTCAGTGCGTTGAAAAACCCGTCCAGCCCTGCGCCGTTGAAGGCGTCTTTACTCTGCACCTGGTTCCATTGCGAGAAAAAATCTCCCCGCGACAGATAACCGGTAAACGCCGTGATCACCGCGACTCCGAATGACAGCGCTCCAAGCACCCAGGTAAAAGCCCGGCCTTCACGCCAGGAACCCATAAAGAATTGTACAACCAGGTGCATCGTCATGAAGAAGAAAAAGGCCTGCACGCTCCAGAAATGAATGGATCGAAAGTATTCACCGACTGCCGAAGTTTGATACCAGACAGGACTCTTCGCCGCCATCACAATGCCAGAAGCGATCACGACCATCAGACTGCTGAGTGTCAGGACGCCAAAACTGTAAACCAGAGAAGAAACATAAACTGGCTGTTCGGAGGGGAGCAGGCGATCCCAGGACAATTGCTCTGAAACCTGTTTGCGAATGCGCGCCGTCAAGTTCACGAATGATCCCCCCGCTTGCCGTGTGGATACTTTAGTATGGCAAAACCGATAAATACGATCAGCCACAAAAACCCGGCATAGTAGTTTGGCCACGCATTTGACATGTCGACCATGATGTCCACTCCTTTCCTGATGCTAATGTCATAGTATCTCGATACGAAAGGTACCAACAGAGCGAAACGGACTATGCGAAATTCCCTCAAAGAGAGGATAACAGACTAGTTCAATAAGACTAGTATGACCGGGCGCTGCTGACCAAAATGGACTAACTCGTTTGCGTCTATACGTTTAGAGCGCCAACTCTCATAGTGGATAAGGACATCAGAGAAATAGGGAGTTGGATCAGAATGAAAAACGAAAACAAACGCAATAAGATCGTGATTGTCGGCGGAGTCGCTGTCGGTGCTGGCGCAGCCGCCAAAATTCGGCGCATGGATGAGTCAGCGGAAATCATCGTCATTGAGCGCGGACCGCATGTCTCTTTCGCCAATTGTGGGCTGCCTTACTACCTGGGAGATGTCATTTCCAAGAGAGAGGCGCTTCTGTTGCACACTCCTGCAACGCTGCTTGCGCGCTTTCAGATCGAGGTGCGCACTCGCCAGGAGGTGGTGGGCATCGATCGGAAAAACAAAACGGTCACGATTGGCAATCTAGAGGATGGAACGATTTATGGAGAGTCTTACGACAAGCTGGTGCTGGCTATGGGCGCCCGGCCGATTCTGCCGCGATTGCCCGGAATTCAGCTGCCGGGGATATTTCAGTTGCGGACCATTCCCGATGTGGATGCCATGAAGTCGTGGATTGCGGCTCACGGAGTCCAGCATGTTGCGGTCATCGGGGCTGGATTTATCGGGATTGAAACAGTTGAGAATCTCACTACGCTGGGTCTGTCCGTCACATTGATCGAGAAGGCGCCGCAGGTGCTCCCTCCCTTTGACGAGGAAATGACAGCCCATGTGCGTGAGGAATTGACCCGTCTGCACGTGAACACGGTGCTGGGCGACGGGATTTCTGAATTTCACGGCACGGACAGAGCGACGGAAGTGGTTCTTGAGAGCGGTCGGATCGTCAGGGCGGATATGTTCATTCTGGGCTTGGGCGTTCGTCCCAATTCTGCGCTGGCGCAGGAGGCGGGACTGGAGCTCGGCGTGGCAGGCGCTGTGAAGGTGAATGAATACTTGCAGACAAGCGATCCTGATATCTATGCGGCGGGCGACGTCGCCGAAGTGGCGTACATGATCAATGGGAACCAGCGGTTCATTCCCCTGGCGGGCTCCGCGAACAAGCAGGCGCGCATCATCGGCGAAAATATCGGCGGCGCCAGGGTGAAATTCGAGGGAACACTGGGAACCGCAATCGTGAAGCTGGGAGAAACAACGCTCGCGATGACCGGAGTAACTGAAAAAGCAGCTAAAGCCGCTGGCATGTCGCATGTTGTATCGTACAATACGGCGGGACATCATGCCGGTTATTATCCGGGAGCTACGGACCTGACGATCAAGCTGCTTGTGGAACCTCTGACCGAGTTGGTTCTGGGTGCGCAAATTTCCGGAAAACTGGGCGTCGACAAACGGATCGACGTATTCGCAACGGCGATTGCGAGCCATCTCACCCTCGATGACGTGACAGGACTGGATCTGGCTTATGCGCCGCCATTCTCGTCAGCAAAAGATCCCGTGATCATGGCGGCGATGGTTGCTCAACATGTTGTCCGGCAAGAGGTGCGCACAGTGCGCACGATGGACGACATTCGTCAGTTGAACGCGCTTATTCTTGATGTGAGAACGGAAGCGGAGTCTGCCAAAGACGCTTTATCAGGCGCCGTGAACATTCCTTTGGACCAACTGCGCGACCGTGCGCATGAACTCGACAAGAATATCACGTGGGTCGTGTATTGCCGCAGTGGCCAAAGAAGTTATTACGCGTATCAGATCCTGGCGGGATTGGGGTTCAACTCGGTCTACAATCTGGAGGGCGGAATGATTGTTCAGGGCATGATTCGGCAAGTGGAAGACTTCGATAAGGTGGGCTCGGCTGTTTCGTGATCCACTTTTGCGGCACGACCAGTAGTCCAAACGCGATGTTGCGGCGGAGGGCGATCCTAATTAGGACCATTTAAATGGTCCTTTAGGACTAGATAGAAATGGTCTGTGGGGAACTGAACAAAACAACGCGCCGGAACGATAATGGAGGTGCTGGTCCAGGATAGTCATGGAGGGGCGTGGATATTATGGCCACGATTCTGGTTATTGGGGGCAATTTCGCAGGACTCACGAGTGCTCTGGAAATCAGGCGCAGATTAAAAAATCAGAGTCATCGCGTCATCGTCGTATCAAATCGGGAAGATTTTCTGTTTGTTCCTTCCCTGATTTGGGTGCCTTTTCGCGAACGGGAAATTGCGGATATCACACTTCCGTTGCGACCGATTCTCGAATCCCACGGGATCGAATTTGTGTTGGCGACGGCGACGAAAATCCTGGCGGAAGAGAGCAAGGTTGAGACTACATCAGGAATGTATGACTACGATTATCTGGTGGTTGCCACCGGTCCTGCGCTTGATTACTCGCTGCCTGGACTGGGACCCAAAACGGGATACACCCAGTGTGTCTGTACGCCCAACGACGCGCTGGCGATCAGGGATCTGTTCGACCGCTTCGTGGAGCACCCAGGCCCTGCGGTGATCGGAGCCGCACCTGGCGCAGGATGTACGGGAGCCGCCTACGAGTTTCTGTTCAATTTCGAATACAATCTGCGCAAACGCGGCGTGCGCGACCGTGTTGACCTGACCTGGATTACACCGGAACCGTTCCTTGGCCACTTTGGAATCGGCGGCGTCAAGGGCGCAGCAACGGTGCTGCACAAATTTTTCGATAGCCTGCACATTCGCTACATCGAGAATGCTGAACTGGTTGAAGTCACGAAGGATGAATTGCGCTTGCGCGACGGCGCCGCTCTGCCATTTTCATTCTCCATGATCATGCCGCCTTTTTTGGGCCAGGAAGTCGTGCGCAACTCACCTGGCGTTGGCAATGACAAGGGGTATGTACCCGTACACGATACCTATCAGCACAAAACATATCCCAATATTTTCGCCGCTGGAATTGCTTTGGACGTGCCTATTCCGTTCGTCACTCCTGTTTCGGTCGGTATTCCCAAAACGGGATATCCTGCGGATGAGGCGGGTAAAACCGTCGGCGAGAACATTGCCAAGCTGGTGAACGACAACATCGATTTAAAGAGTCGGCCGTTTTCTAAAATACCGGGTTTGTGCGTCATGGACGCAGGACACAAAGAAGTGATCATAGTGAGCAATCACCTGATGAAACCACGCGAATTTGCAGCCATCATACCCAATCCTATTTACGATGAAGGCAAACGACTGTTTGAGAAATATTTCCTCTGGAAAACGCAACACGGATACTCGTATCTGCCCTGAGGACGGCGTTTGGATCTTCTGTGATTGGGCGGCACAGGCAGGGGGAGGAAACGGGGATGACAAGCAGCATTCAGTCACATACGAATACCGCTGGTTTTTTCGAGATTCGGATGGAGTCCATTGGTGGGCTGGGAGCCAATCTGGCAGGCAAAATGCTTGCGGAGGCGGGTGTTCTCAAACTTGGATTCAATGGTTCCAATTTTTCGTCATACGGTTCTGAGAAAAAGGGGAGTCCTGTCAAAACATTTGTGCGGTTCGCCGCTGCAGAAACGGAGATTCGTTCCTCCTCGCCGATTGAGGAACCGCATATCGTCGCAGTGTTTCACGAGTCGCTGCTGCGGACACAGAACTGCGTTGTCGGTCTGAAGGGCGACGGTGTCCTGATTGTCAACACGACGAAATCGCCGGACGACATTCGCAGGCTGACGGGACTCAAATCAGGCGCTGTGCTGTGTGTTGACGCGCTGCAGATCGCGCTTGAAGAAAGGTCGCGAGTCAACACCGCGATGCTCGGAGCGATTTGCCGTATCATGGATTTTCTCGATCCGGAAGCGGTTAAAACGGTTATTAATGAAACATTTGGCAGGAAATATCCCGCCCTCGTAGCAGCGAACCTGCGCACGTTTGATCGGGGATTTCACGAGGGGAGCATTTCCCTGTTTCCGTCTGAGTCATATGAGATCGATCAGCCGTTTTCACACCCCATTCCCGATCTGGGATTTGATACACTGGTATCTGGCGGCGCCATCATCAATCCCGGAAACTCGGTTTTACGGGATCTGAGTGCGTCGCGCCAGGGATATTTGCCCGCGTTTGCTCCTGACGCCTGTATCCATTGCGCAGCCTGCGATGAGGTCTGTCCCGACATGTGTTTCGTGTGGGAAACCAAAAAGGACTCGCGCGGGCGCTCGTTTGAGTACCTGCAGGGGATTGATTATCAGTACTGCAAGGGCTGCCTGAAATGTGTTCGCGCCTGCCCAACCGACGCCCTGGCTACTGTTCGCGAGACCGATCTGTTTGCCGCTGAGCATCGTGTAATACACAAATAGTTTCTCTGGCGGGCAGAGACGAGCGATTTTTCGGGATAGGCGCATAACCGCATCTTGGTGAAGGAGATGTTTGGCATGGCACTGCAGGAACACCACCCTAGGCCTGTGCAACTGGCGGATGAAAAACGCTTCCAGCAAACCACCGACTTTCGTTCCGGTAATGAAATGGCGGCAAAGGCCGCAGCACAAATCAATTATCATCTGATGGGCTACTTCCCTATTACACCGTCCACCGAAATCGCCGAGTATTTGGATGAAATGAAGGCGAATGGGGAACACGACATGGTCATGATACCCGCTGACGGCGAGCATGGATCGGCGGGAATCTGTTATGGAGCCGCTGCTGCAGGAGGCCGGGTGTTCAACGCCACTTCTGCACAGGGATTCCTGTATATGATCGAGCAACTGCCAGTCCAGTCGGGAACGCGGTTCCCGATGATTCTGAATCTCGTCACCCGCGCGGTGTCGGGACCGCTTGACATTCGCGGCGATCATTCCGATCTATACTATGCGTTTAATATCGGATGGCCCATTTTATTGGCAAAAGATCCACAGGCTGTGTACGATCTCAATCTGATTGCGTTGCGTGTCGCGGAGCACGCGGATGTACGTCTGCCAGTGATCGTGGCGTCCGACGGTTTCTTTACATCCCACCAAAAACGACGCGTCCAGTATTTTTCCGAGGCCAAGGCCGTGGCGCACTTTGTCGGCGAGACGCCAGTCGCGCCCATTGACGCGCTTGATTTCGAACATGTCGTGACCATCGGTCCCTACATGAACGATCCAGACCTGATTAACATACGTTATATGCAATCGCAAGCCATGTACAAGGCTCAGGAGGTTTTTCAGTCCGTTGCCAGTGAATATCTGGCGCAGAGCGGTCGCAGCTATGATTTGCTGTCTGCCTATCGCATGGAGGACGCGGAGGTTGTCGTGGTGCTTCTGAATTCCGCTGCGGATTCAGCCAGAGACGCCGCCGATCGTCTGCGCGAGAGCGGGATCAAAGCGGGTGTTCTGGCGCCTGTCATGATTCGCCCTTTTCCAAAGGATGCAATCATCTCAGCCCTGCGCACGGCAAAAGTGGTCCTTGTGGGGGAGCGCGCCGATTCGTACGGCGGGCACGGCGCCAACGTGAGCCATGAAATCAAGGCGGCCTTGCAGGAAGCGCACGCTCCGGTGCGGGTAATCACGCGCATTTATGGCCTGGGCGGGCGCGATTTCTATCCAGACGACGCAGAGGCTTTGTTTGGACTGTGTCTCGATGCGCTTGCCGGCCGGGAGGTCGCATCATTTGACTATTACGGCCACACGGCCGGCAACCCGGATTCTGCGCCCAAGGAGCGGACAATGGCGTTGCAAAGGGAGCAGACGAGCGGATTTGTCCAGGTCGCTCACGATCCGAAAACAGATCAGCTGACAGTGAAGATACCCACGCTGCGCGCGCTGACCGCGAAGGCCAATCGCATCGCTCCAGGTCATGGGGCCTGCCCGGGTTGCGGCATTTTCCCGGGCGTCAATACGTTTCTCAAAGGAATCGAGGGAAACGTCATCGTTCTGTATCAAACAGGGTGCGCCATGGTCACGACCACCGGGTTTCCGGTATCTTCGCATCGCGTCACGTATATTCACAACCTGTTTCAAAATGGCGCCGCAACGTTGTCCGGCGTCGTGGAGATGTTTATGGAGCGCAGGCGGCGGGGCGAGATTCACTACGATGATGACGTGACGTTTCTGATGGTCACAGGGGACGGCGGCATGGATATTGGCATGGGGTCTGCCATTGGCACGGCGCTTCGCGGACATAAAATGATCATTCTCGAATACGACAACGAAGGCTACATGAATACCGGCTCGCAGATGTCCTATTCAACGCCGCTCGGCCATCAGACATCGACTTCGGGAGTTGGGAAACAGGAGCAGGGCAAGACGTTCCATCACAAGGATACAGCGCAAATCATGGCCGCCACCAATATCCCGTATGTGTTCACGGGAACAGAAGCGCACGCCCAGGATTTGATCAGAAAAGCGGCCAAGGCGCAATGGTATGCAACACATGAGGGCATGGCGTATGGCAAGATTCTCATTGCCTGTCCGCTCAACTGGAAAGCGGCGGACGATGCGGGGCATGAAATAGTTGGCGCCGCGGTGGACAGTTGCTTCTTCCCGCTGTATGAGGTCGAGCGGGGCGTCACAACCATCACGTACAATCCGGAACAAAAGGGAAAACGGGTGCCCGTGTCTGACTGGTTAAAAACGATGGGCAAAACAAAGCATCTGCTGCAACCGGACAACCAGGGGCTGCTGAAACAGTTCGAAGACGAAGTGCAGCGGCGGTGGCAGCGTTTGACGGAAAAACACGCCAACCCGTATCTCTAGGAGGCATGTGGGAATCAGATCCGAACGCGCCCGCGGTGAACATTCATCGCGGGCGGTTTATTGCAATTTCAAGCGAATTTCAACTCTTCCTGGTTACTGTGGAGAATAGAGCGCCATCTGCGTTGTACATAGACGCCGCTGCCCGTACTGCAGAGCGGCGCATTTGCCGCCACTGCAAAGACCGCCGTGCATCCAAAACCGGCGCCGGCAATCGTGCAAGATGTCATACACAGTCCGCAATTTGCGGCGTTTCTGCATTTGAAACCGCAGGTTGTAAACGTCGATCTGCGCCATCACAAGACGTTGCTGGATCTGGCATTGGCAGCCAAGATCACGCGTCCGCGACTGCTCAGTGAACTGGAAATACTGGTGCGTGATCGAGCGGCCTTGGAAGTCAAGGACAAGCATCTCACAACGGTCAAGGCTGTTGCGCTGGAGAAAACAGTGGACGCGTCGCTGGCGGTGTGGATGGCAGATCCTCATCTCAGCCATCACCGTGCAGCGCTCTCTGGCGGGCTTCTGAAAGAGGTGGAGAAGCTGACCCGCCTGAACGCCAAGGAAGTCAGGTCCAAAATGCACGCCGGAGAATCCATTGTCAAGATGGCGGCCGCCGCCCATGTCAGCGAACCAGTGCTCGTGAAGGATCTCATGGCTTATCGGGCTGCGCATGAAAAGCATAAAGTCAGTGCGCAGGTTCTCCAGAAAGAAGTCGTTCATCTGATCAACGAACGTTGACGGAGACCGACCGCAGAACCAGATCGACATGATTTCGACGCAAATAGGGAGGGGAGCGATCCCCTCCCTATTTGCGTGGGATAAACTGCGTTGGCGCGCTCAGCGCTCTGGTCTGTCTATCCTTTGTGTTCCGGTCTTGCCGTTCGAAATGTCCGCAGGCGGGCTTTCCATCCTGCAATCAGGTTGGTCAGGGCATTCTTGGTCTGCACCAGTTTCAGGTAGACCACTGGCAGGACGATCAGTGTCAGCAGCGTGCCGACCAACATGCCGCCAATGAGCACGACGGCCATGGGCATGCGCTCCGAAACGCCAGCGCCAAACGGCAAAGCGAGTGGAAGCATGGCGAGTGTGATCGTTCCCGTCGTCATGAGGATTGGCCGCAGGCGAGTGCGACCAGCCTCGACGAGCGCCTCCGTCATGGCAATATCCCGCTCGCGCGTCGCACGCTTTGCGTAATCGATCAGCAGGATCGCGTTTTTTGCCACCAGTCCGGTCAACATGATGATGGCAATAAATGCATACAGGCTCAAGGGAACTCCGGTGATCAGCAGTCCCAAAAGCGATCCGGTCAGAGCGAGCGGCAGTGTGATGATCACCGCCAGTGGATCCACAAAACTCTCATAGAGCGCGGCGAGCAACATGTAAATCAACAGGATGGAGAGCTTCAGCGCTGCTGACAGCGGCCCGAAGGCGCGCGCCTTTTGCTGGATTGCGCCATTGAACTGATATGAGAAGCCGGCTGGCACGGACAGTTTGGCCAGGGCCGTTTTGGTTTCCTGCGCGATCACTCCCAGTGGTTGCCCGCCTGTATTAGCCGTGATCTGCACCGACAACTCGCGATTGTACTCCTGTTCCTTCGCTGGAGACGCTGTGAGCGAGACGCTTGCCACCTGACCGAGTGTGACAGGTACGCCGCCAGACGTCGCGATGGGCAGATTCAGCAATTGCTGCAGAGAGAGACCCTGACCGCCAACGGCGGTCGTCGCAGAGGCGGTCGATATGGACTGCGTTGACACCTGCAAGACGATGGGCTCGGAGACCGTGTTTGGATTGGGCCGATACTGCGATGCGACGCCGCCCTGAAGCAGGGCGTGAATGGCTGTTCCGACTTGACGTCCGCTGAGCGAGTAGGCAGCGACCGCCTGCGGGTTGACCTGCAGAGACAGGGTCGGTTGCGTGCTTTGGGCGGTGCTGGCTGGGTTCGTAATGCCCGGAATCTTCTGCAGCGCGAGAATGACTTGATCAGACAGTGTCTGCAGCGTACTCATGGACGGCCCGCGCAACACGATAGACAGCGATCCACCGCCTCCACCACCACCGCCGCCTCCGTTCAGCAGCGCGTTGGGAGTATTGGTCTGGATTTTGAGTCCGGGGATCTGTTGGGCGATATTGTCCACCAGCGTTGCGAGCGCAGCAGAAGTCAGTGTCGTATGGGAACTCAGATCAACGGTCAGGCGTCCGATATTTTGCGCCGTTAAGGATCCGTTGCCAAAACCAGTTGTCGAGAAGACATCCTGTACGCCAGCGATGTGCTGGATTCGTCCAGCCAGGGTGTCAACGGCCGAACTTGTCGAATTGATGCCGGTGCCTGCCGGCATCTGCGCGTTTACAAACAGCACAGAAGAATTCTGTTTTGGCGTATAGGTGGTTGGAACCCATCCTGCGCGCATCGCTGTCAGGTCAAAGGCGACGGCTGCCAGAACCACCGCTCCGATCAGCAGAGTGTTTCGCAGCGCAAACCGCAATACGCGTTCGTAAGCGTCGCGCAATCGCTCGAAGTGAGAATCCCACCATAGGGCGAAGCGGTTCGGGCGCTCGGAAGCCCCCGCTCTCCAGACGAAGTGGGCCGCAAGCAGCGGGGTGAGCGTAAACGAGATGAACAGTGAAAACAGCGACGCGAATACAATGGTGAGGCCAAATTCGCGGAACAGTTGTCCGATGTTGCCTTGCATGAAGGCGACAGGAGCATACACCACGACGTCCGTGAGAGTGATGGCGACTGCGGCTCCCGCAATCTCCATGCGCCCCTGAAAAGCCGCGTCCGCAGGAGAAAGGCCGCGGGATCGCCGCCGCTCGATGCTTTCCAGTACGACGATCGCGTCGTCGACCAGAATTCCGATCAGCAGCCCGAGCGCCAGCAGGCTGATCATGTCGATCGAAAAACCGACGGCGTACATGGCGAGAAACGTGGCGCAGAGTGTCGCGGGAATGGTGAGCAGCACGACGAGAGTCATGCGCAGGCGATGCAGCCAGACCAGGATCATGATGCCCGCCGCCAAAATCCCCAAAAACAGATCTCTCTGTGTGGCGGTCATCGCCTGACGCGTGTAGGTCGTGACATCGCCCGTGATGACGAGATGGGCGCCTTTTGGCAGGGAACTCTGCAATTGCGTGATTGCAGTGCGCACATTCTGCGCAGTCTGCAGTGTGTTGGCGTTTGACTGGACGCTGATCACAAAACCGATGGCTGTCTTGCCATTTAGATGACTGAGTGTGGTGACAGGAGGATAGCCCTGGACAATCGTTCCGAGGTCCAATAGCGGGATCATTCGACCGCCAGCCGTGACCTCCATCTGTCCGAGCTGGGCAAGGCTCCCCGCCTGGCCCGACACCTGCACGGGGTTCGTCTGGCTACCCTGCTGCACTGTGCCGCCGGGAGCGGCGCTGTTTTGCGTTGCGATGGCGGATTTCACTTTTGCCAATGTGAGACCATACTGCTCCAGATTGGCGGCCTGCAGGGTGACATTCACCTGCATGGGGCGACCGCCGATCATGTTCACCGTGGCAACGCCCGGTACTGTCGACAGAGCGGGGTCAACGGTCTGACTGGCGAGGTTATACATGGTGGACTGGTTCTGTGATCCGTAGAGGGCGACGCTCATGACGGGCAAGGCGTTTGGATCTGCCTTCAGGATGACGGGCGGCAACGATCCGGCAGGTAAGGATGCGGCCATCTGATTGACAACATTGGCGACCTGAACAGCTTCCTGATTGACATCCGTACCGCCGGGAAAACGCAGGCCGATGCGTCCATTGCCTGTGCGGGCGGTGCCTGTCATGGTCACGACGCCGCCCACTTTTGTCAGCGCGTTCTCAACAGGATCGAGCAGTTGCGAGCGAATCGTGCTCGGGCCGGCGCCTGGATCAGACAGCACGACGGTGATATGGGGGAAATTGACGTTTGGCAATCGCCTGACCGGCAATTGAACGTAAGCGGCAACGCCCAGTATCACGACGGCCAGCAGAAACATGAGCATGGCGATGGGCCTGCGAATGGCCAGACGCGTTACATTCATGGCGAGCCCCCCTGCGTGGCTGATGGCGCCGGCCCAGGAGCCGCTGAATGGGTGCGGCGGAATTGGAGGAGCCACTGGCGAAAATCGTCCATATACGTGTACAGCACAGGAACAACAACCAGCGTCAGCAGGGTCGATGTGGTGAGACCCCCGATCAGGACCACGGCGATGGGAATGCGATCGGAGGATCCGATCCCCGTATGGAGCGCCAGCGGGATCATGGAGAACACCATGGTTGCGGTGGTCATCACAATGGGACGCAGCCGGGTCTTGCCCGCCAGAACGAGTGCCTCGCTGCGCGGCATGCCCTTTTTCACCAGTTGTCCGGTGTAGTCTACAAGTAGAATCGCATTCTTGGCCACGAGCCCCATGAGCATAATCATGGCCATAAAGGAGAAGATGTTGAGCGTTTGACCAGTGAGCCAGAGTCCCAAAAAGGCGCCCACAGTAGCCATCGGAAGTGAAAACAGAACGACCAGCGGCATGACGAGAGACTCATAGAGCGCCGCCATGAGCATGTAAACTAGGGCGACAGACAGGATGAACGCCTGCAACAGCGGGCCAAACGCCTGTGTTTGCTGCGCGATTTCACCGCCCAGCGAGACGCTGTATCCGGGCGGCAGAGCGAGTCCGGTCACCGCCGCCTTCACCTGTTGTGCAACCACTCCGAGCGCTGGATTGGTTGTGCCAGCCGTAACGATCGCCGTCAATTGGCGGTTGGATTCATTGAGCGACACAGGTCCAGGCACAAGGGATACGGTCGCAACCTCGCCAAGCGTGGTCATTTGCGTTCCGCGCCGGGCAATTGGGATAGCGGCCATTTGGGCAGGGGAAAAGCTGCTTCCGTGATTCAGACTGACCATGATGTTGGTCTGAACGCCGCCTCCGGGAGATTGCAGGGTGGAAGCGACCGCTCCGCCGATGGCAGTCTGTGCGGCCTGCCCCACCATCAGGGCATTGACGCTAAGCTGTGCGGCGGCCTGGTTGTTCACGTGGATAAGCCATATGGGCAGATTCGCGGCTGTCTGATTCTGGATATTTGTCAATGAGGGAATTTGCGTGAGCGCGCCCTGCACTTTGGCGGCCAATGCCTGCAACACAGTGGTGTTCGGTCCGCTCACGATCACGCTGATCGGTTCACTGCCGCTGACAACCAGCGGGTTCGGTACGTCAGTTTGAATCTGCAATCCAGGAATGGTCTGTGCTATCGCGCTGACACGCGCCAAAAGCGGCGCAAGCGGCGGAAGCGGAGCGGATTGATACGAATTGAGCGAGATCCCGTTGGACGGGAACAATCCCTTGCGTCGCCCTTTTTTGCCGCCGCCAGCTTTGCTTCCAGTGCCTTTACCGCCGCCGCCTTTGCCTTTTGCCGCCTTGCCTTTTCCCTTTGCCGTCTTGCCTGCGCCGCTCGTCAAACCCTTGTCGCTGCGCACCACAGTCAGGACGGCGTCGTTTGTCGCGGTGATTCCTGCAAGGGAGTTTCCAGCCGTCGCAAAGACAGCCTGTATGGCAGGGATTTTTCTGATTTTCGCAGAAAACACGCGCATGGCCGCATCGGTTGTCTGCAGCGATGTTCCCGCTGGCATTTGCGCAGCGATACGAATGACTTGTGGATTCTCCTGGGGCACAAATGCAGTGCCCACCCATCCGAAGGAAACGAAACACGCGCTGAGCGCCAGCGCCGACAGACCGATGGCGATCACCCGCAAGCGGTGGCGCAGCGCCAGTCGAATCAGACGCTCATAGCGTCCTTGCAGCGAGCTCGTCAGTCGCTCCCAGGCAGGAGAGCGGATGCGGTGGAAGCGCAGACGGCGCTTGGTGCCGTCAGTTGCCTGCAACTCAGTTGCAGATGGTAAAGCGCCGCTCTCCAGGTCAGTGTTCGCCGCTGCCTGGGTATCGTTGCGTTTTGCCCGCAACCAGCGTGAGGCTAGCATCGGAGTAAGCGTAAATGAAACAAACAGCGAGAAAAGAGTCGCCGCCACGATCGTCACGCCAAATTCGCGAAACAATTGGCCAACCGTTCCATGAACGAAGACGATCGGAACGTACACGACCACATCCGTCAGTGTAATGGCGACTGCTGCTGCGCCGATCTCCATCCGTCCGCGGATGGCGGCCGTTTTCGGGTCGGCGCCCAGTGACAGATGCCGATCGATGTTCTCCAGAACAACGATCGAGTCATCGACCAGGATACCGATGAGCAGTGACAGGGCGAGCATGCTCATGAGGTCGAGCGAAAAGCCAAACGCGTACATCACAGTAAAGGTTGCGATGAGGCTGGCGGGAATCGCGCACAAGACGATGATCGTATGGCTAAGGCGACGCAGGAACAGGTAAAGAACAGCCGAGGCAAGCACCACGGCGAGCACCAGGTCGCGCAAGACTGCACTGAGCGCCGCGCGGGTATAGACGGTGGTGTCTGCGATCACGTTCAGGGCGGCGCCAGGCGGCAGGGTCTTTTTCAGTGTCTGCATGACATGCAGCACGCCGGATTCCACGCTCAGACTATTCGCGTTGCTCTGTGCGTCTATCGAGAGTCCGATTGCGGTTTTTCCGTTGATTCGGTTGATTGTGACAGGCGTCGCGTAGCCCTGCGTGATGTTGGCAATTTGGCCGAGCGTAATGGAGCGAGTCTGGGGAATGGTTCCCGCCGCGCCGCCTGCGCCTGCAGTTCCTGTTCCCCCCGCAGGTGCGGCTGCACCTGCGACTGCGCCGCCTGCGCCAGTCGCCGCCCCGCCGCCGCCCGCCCCGGCGCCCGCAACTCCAGCAGCGGGCGCCTTACCGCCGCGCGGCGCTGCGGCGGTAATCACGACGTTGCCCAGGCTCTGGATGGACGTGTATGGAGTATTGGTGCTGACCGTGTACGTCTGCGACCCGTTGTTGATCGCTCCGCTTGGCACAGTGGCATTCTGTGCAATCAGGGCTTGGCGAATCTGGGGCAGCGTCAAGCCATAGGCGAGCAGGGCAGACTCGTGCACCTGGACGTTGACCTGGGGAATCAGCCCTCCCTGCACATTGACACTCCCTACGCCGGGAACACTCTCTATCGCGGGAACGATCGTGTTTTGCGCAAGGGTATAAAGCTGCGTTTGGATCAATTTTCCAGACAGTGACAAATTCATGATTGACATGGTCGCCGGATTGGTTTCAGTAATACTGGGCAGGCTTGCAGTGGTCGGCAATTTGCGGGCCACCGAGTGCAGCGCCTGCGCCACATCGTTGGCCGCAGTGCCGAGGCTGATGCCGGAAGCCAGCTGTATGGTGATCTCGGACACACCCTGCATGGAAACAGATGTCATGGAGGTAACGCCATTGACAGATGTCAGGGCGTTCTCCAGCGGATCTGTGACACTCAGTCTTACATCCTGGGGATCGGCGCCAGGATCGTTTACCGTTACCTGCAGATACGGATAACGGACGTTGGGCAGTTCCCGCACTGGCAAAAGCCCGTACGAGATCGCCCCCATTACCACAAGCCCCAGGACGATCATCAGGATGGTAACGGGACGCCGGACAGCGATCTCAGTAATGTTCACGCTGCGGTTCCTCCACTCGTGCCGCTTGTCGCGCCGCTTGCGGTGGTTGAAGATTTAGTCGACGCAGAAGTCTGTGGAGTGGATTTAGTAGCCGCGCCTTTCTTGCTTTTGTGTGCGCCTTTTTTGTGTTTATGGGCGCCCTTCTTGTGTTTGTGAGCTCCCTTTTTGTGCTTGTGAGCGCCTTTCTTGTGTTTGTGAGCTCCCTTTTTGTGCTTCTGTCCCTGTTTGGCGGCAGATTTATTTGAAGAACTTCCTTGCTGAGAAACAGTTTTCGCTGAAGCAGAGCCATTGCCGGAACCTTGTGTTGTCGAAGCGCTTGAAGTCAGTCGAGAAATCGCATTGGCGACTGAAACGTGGTCGCCTGGGGCGAGAAACGTCTGTCCGAGAGTGACCACCTTGTTCCCCGCTGAGACGCCGGAGATGACCTGCGTCCAGGAACCTTCTGTGGCGCCTGTGACGATATTTTTCAGGAGCGAGCGTCCGTTTTGCACCTCGAATACCTGTGGCGCCCCCGACTGCGTGACGATGGCGGCCGTCGGGATGAGCACGGCGTGCGTGTCGGAACTGGTGATCACTTGCATGTACGCTGTTTCGCCTGCCGCCATCCCGGGGATCTTCTGTTTGGGCAGCACGGACACACTGAAGGCGAGCGTCTGTGGATTGGCCGTCGGCGAGACAGATACGACCGTACCGGGGAAGGTCTGATTCGCAGCAAAGGGCAGGGTGAACCGGACTGAATCCCCGGCGTGCAGCTTGTTGATATCCTGCTGACTCATACTCGACTGGATCTCCAGACTGCTTCCGATCATAGAAATTACGGGTTTTTGTGCGGCGACAGAGTCACCCTGCACGCTGTTCACCGCTGTGACGACGCCGTTAAATGGCGCGATGATCGCTGTGTTATTGAGTGCTTCCTGTGCTAAGGCGAGCTTGGCCTTTGCAACAGTGACGGCGCCTTGCAGTGATTGCAGTGTGCCGCTGTTATATGGATGAAGGAGCAGTTGAATTTTGCTTTGCGCGGCGGCGATCGCTGTCTTCGCCTCATTGACAAAGACTGACTGAGGCGGGGCGGTCAGCGCTGACAATGCGCCGCGGTTCGCCGTAAGCGTGCTTTCTGCCTTGATCAATCCGGCCTGCATGCGCTGCACGGCGGTGACGTCGTTGGCCTGCGCGGCGGCGACAGCCTGTTCTGCTGTGCGCACAGCCTGGGCGTACTGCGCCTTTGCGCTTGTCAGATTGGCGTTGGCTGTCTGGATCGCCTGCTGTTCCTGCGCTTGCAAAAGCGCCAGTTTACCCTGGTTGGCAGTGTCCTGCTCCTGTACCAGCGCGGCCGCGCTGCTCACCTGGTTCTCCGCCTGGCTGATCGCGTTTGTCCAGTTGGCCTGATCGACGGCCAATTTGTTTTGCGCGGCCACCGCCGCTTCCTGTGCTGTACTGACCTGGTTTTGCAGGGATGTCGCGGCCGCTTGCGTCTGCGTCTGCGCGGCGGCTTCGGCTTGGTTGACCTGATTCTGCGCCTGCTGGCCAGACGCAGTCCATGACGCCTGATCTTCGACGAGCTTGGCCTGGTCCTGGGATACGGTGGCCTGGTCAGCGGTAATGATGGATGAGTCGTTTGTGTCAGGGGGTGAAGTTGTGTCTGAAGTTGTGTCGTTGTCGGCCTGCGCAGTGGCGAGCGCGTTCTGCGCCGTTTGGAGCGCCGCCTGATCGTTGACCACCGCAACGCCCTGAGGGCTGTTTGCGCTTTGCACATTTGTCAAATTATTTTGCGCCGCCTGGATCGCCGCGTTCGTGGAGGTCGTGACAGTGCCTCCGGCGGCGGCCTGTTGCAACTGCTGCTGCAATGACTGGACATTCTGTTGCGCATTCTGGAGCGCCGTCTGGTCGTTCGCGACTGTCGTGCCGGCTGCGCTACTGGAGGACTGAATGAGCGACAGCGCGGTTTGTGCCGACTGCAGGCTGACCGTACTGGCGTTTGCGTTCTGTTGCTGTGTTGTCACCGCGACGTTTTGCGGAGCGGCGCCGGATGTCAGGCTATGCAAAGCCTGTGTTGCATTGGTGACCGCGATGGACAGCGGACTCTTCCCCGAGGAGAGGCTGCTTAAGGCGTTTCGCGCAGCGCGCAGCGCGATGGCTTGTGGACCATTGGCAGAACCGATCAATGCCGCCTGCCGTTTGAGCTGCGCGAGAGAGCTGACGTTGGCGGCGACTGCGGTGCGCGCCTGGGCGACTTTCGCTGGCGGCGGGCCTGCGAAAAGGGCCTGCAACTTTTCCTGCGCAAGAGCGACCGCATCTTTTGCAATTGCGAGATTGACAGGATTGGCGGACTGTGCTCCCTGTGTCAATTTTCCTTCGGCTCCCGCCAGTGTTCCCTGAGCGATCTGCAACTGGGCCTGTTCAGTCGCAGCGCTCAGTTGCGCCAGCACCTGACCTTGCGTCACGGTCTGGCCTACCGTAACATTGAGAGACTGCAACACCCCGCCCACTCGGGGGCTGAGGTTCACCATTTGTGGACTGACGACATAGCCGGACAATGGTATGGTTTGCTGGATTGTTCCCACCTTGGCGACTGCCGTCTGTACATACACGGATTTTGGCGTCACCGTCTGCTTGGCCATGGCGTTTGGCTGAAGGCGACCGTTAACGGTATACGCCGTGACAGCCCCGCCGATGATGAGCGCCGATGCGCCAATTTTCATCATACGGCCTTTGAACATGTTGGCGGGAAAGAGCATGGCGAAATCCGCCTTTCTTCTTCTGATTGGGGGCAACGTACACGTGGATAAACATTGTGATTCATGATGTACACTACGAATTGTTGCTTGAAATTAGCTTGACACCAGAAAACTAGATCCGCATGATGGGCGTGTGCGCGGGAGGAGAATGAGCTGTGCGGATGACTGAGCAGAGTGGAGTGGTGCGCGCGTTAACAGTGGCCGGGTCTGACAGCGGTGGCGGGGCGGGCATACAGGCGGATCTCAAGACGTTTGCCGCTTTCGATGTATTTGGCGCTGCCTGCGTGACATCGCTGACCGCGCAAAATACAGTGGGCGTTCAGGGCGTGTTCGAGGTTGCGCCGGATTTTGTCACGCTGCAGATGCGGTCGGTGCTGAAAGACATCGGAGCGCACGCCGTCAAGACAGGCATGCTCGGCAATGCCGGAGTCGCGCGCGCTGTGGCAGCCGCGCTGGAAGAGTATGACGCACGCAATGTTGTCGTAGACCCGGTCATGGTGGCCAAAGGGGGCGAGTCGCTTCTGGACAGGGAGGCGATCGGTCTGTTCAAATCGCACCTGTTCCGAATGGCGACAGTTGTGACGCCCAATTTGCCTGAGGCGGAAATCATTTGTGGATATCCCCTTCGCACCTGGGAAGACCGTATGCGGGCAGCCCGCGACATTGCGCGCATGGGGCCGCAGGTGGTCGTCATAAAGGGCGGCCACGCGCCGTTGTCAGGCGGCGCCGGCGGCGACAGTCTTGCTGGAGGCGCGCCTGAGGCGGTGGATCTCGTGTTTGACGGGCAAACTTTTACGAGTTTTCATTCGCCGCGCGTGGAGAGCCGCAAGACTCACGGCACGGGCTGTACATTTTCCGCGGCGATCGCAGCCTGTCTGGCCGCTGGAATGGACATTCTGGACGCCATTGCATCGGCCAAGGCGTATGTATCCGACGCAATCAGCGCGGCTGTTCAGTGGGATGTAGGCGCGGGGCACGGCCCGACAGATCACTCGGTGGCGGTGCGGCTGGCAAGCGGCGTCAAACCTGGCGGCCTGTACCGCCGACTTCATGGCGAATGGACGCAGCAGGAGGCGTGACGGAAGCTGGGCAATGTCTCCTGCTGCCCGGCATGCGCGTCTGGCCGGGCTGACGCTGGCAGAGATTTTGCAGTGTGGAATGGCGTTATTTTCTGACAATGCATTTAAGGGGATATGTCCACATGAATAGCGCGGAACCTGTATCACAGTGGCTGGACCGGGTGCGCAAACAGCGGCCGCTCGTTCACAATATCACAAATATCGTGGTAACCAATGTTGTCGCCAACGCCCTGCTCGCCGTCGGCGCTTCTCCCGTCATGGCCTACGCGACCGAGGAAGTGGCCGATATGGCCCGCATTGCGAGCGCGCTGGCGCTCAATATGGGCACGCTTGACGACCGTGTGGTCCGGGCCATGTTGATCGCCGGACACGCCGCAAATGCTGTGGGCGCACCGGTCGTCTTTGACCCGGTCGGGGTGGGCGCGACTGCTTATCGCAATGAAACGGCAACGCAATTGATCGAAAGCGTGAAGTTGACGGTTCTGCGGGGCAACCAGGGCGAAATCGGTTTTCTGCTCGGCGCTGGGGGAGAGGTGCAGGGTGTGGACTCACTGCGCAGTGGGGAGCAGTTGCCGCGCGCGATGAAAGAATGGGCGGCGGCGCGAGGTTGTGTGGTAATCGCCACGGGGCCAGTCGATTATGTGACCGATGGAACGCGCGTATTCGCGCTCCGTAACGGCCATTCGCTGCTGTCTTTCATCACGGGGTCCGGCTGTCAGGCGACGGGCTTGATCGGCGCCTTCTGCGGCGTCGCGGGCGCTGCGGCCACAGTGGAGACGTATGCGGACGCCTGTGTCGCAGCGCTTACGTGTCTTAATGTCGCGGGTGAACTGGCCGCCGGATCGGCGCCGGGGCCGGGGAGTTTTCAGGCGGCGCTGTTTGACGAACTGTACCGACTGGACGGCGCGACAGTGGATCGGCTTGCGCGGGTGGATTTACTGGAGGTGTAGGCAGGTGACGATGAAGGCAAGGGCCGACGAATGGCTGCAAAGCAGTCTGCGCCTGTACGTGGTGACGGATGAACGCCAGGACGCAGAAAGCCTGGAGACCGTTTTGGCGGAAGCGATAGCCGGCGGCGCAACGGCTGTGCAGTTGCGCCGCAAAGGGGAGCTGGGCCGCAGGTTTGTGGAGGCGGGCCGCGCAATCAAACGCATAACCGCCGCAGCGGGTGTGCTGTTTATCGTCAATGATCGCGTGGATGTCGCACTCTTGGTAGACGCCGACGGCGTGCATGTGGGTCAGGATGATATCGACTGCCGCGACGCCAGGCGTCTGCTTCCCTACGGAATCATCGGCGTTTCCGCCGCCACCGTGCAGGAGGCGCTTGCGGCTGAGCGGGCTGGCGCCGATTATCTCGGCGTGGGGGCGCTGTTTGCCACTCGCTCCAAACCTGATGCGGATGCCTCAAGCTTACCTGAATTGAGTGCGATCGCAAAGACGGTGAAAATCCCCGTTGTCGGTATTGGCGGCATAGATCAGGGGAATGCCGCCGCTGTCATGGAAGCGGGCGCCGCTGGCGTCGCGGTTGTATCGGCGGTGATGGGCGCCGCAAACCCGCGCAACGCCAGTCAGGTATTGCGGCAGAGTATTGAGTGGTCGCTGCAGTCGCAAAGCGATGATTGACAGGAGGGTGTCACATGCACATACGCTGGCGTTCACCGCGTGTCAGGAATCTTGCGCTCGGCAAGACCTATACTATTGGCGCGCAGTGGCCTGACGCGCTGTTCAGTCAGACAGAACGGCAACAATACCCCGACTCCGGACAGCTTACCGATGGTCAAACGGGCGCTCTGAACGTAAAGGATCCAGGTTGGGTGGGGTTGCTTCGCCAGTATGGACGGAGTATCGTGATCGACCTTGGCGAGATTCAGGATGTGCGTGCGGTGGAATTGCGTTTTTTGCAAAACCTGCGGGCTGGCATCCAGTTTCCTTACACAGTTCGTTTCTATGCCTCCGCAGACGGCGCGTCCTGGCACCCGGTCGGTTCGTGCGGCGATCAGACAGGTTGGTACACGGAGGCGCCGCAGATCCAGGTCTTCTCTACAGAGATGCACGGCAACGCGCAGTTCATTCGCATTCAGTTTACCGCTAAAGTATACGCTTTTATGGATGAGTGTTACGTGCGCGGTTACCCCGCCCCGGATCGCGCCGCCGATCCGCTGCCGGGGGTCGGGTTGACGGAATTGATGGGCCGCAACTACCTTGTCGATCCGGATTCTTCTGATGCGGGCGGGTTCTTCGAACTGCGTCATGTTCCTTTCGCCAGTTCTGACAAGGGCGGCCCGCGATCAATCGCGCCGACTGGCCGAAAAGTCGCGCCGCCTGGCCGGGAAGTCGGGGCAGGGGCTGAATATCTGACTGCCCGCCACCCGACCAGCGGCGGGGTCAATCATATGCAACTCGTGTACACAGGCTCTGGCGATTCACTGGGAACATGGGGCACAGACGATTTCCAACCGATGATTGCCCAGATCGCAGAGGATGGCCAGCCCGTCCGCTGGCTGTTTGACGCCACGCTTTTTGGCCCGTATGGAAAGATGCCAACGAGCGCAGCCGCATGGTCAGCCTGGCTTCGCGAGCTGTTTTTGCCAGACGTCAATGTGAATGCTCTCAATCAGACCGTGGGGCAATTGAAACAGCAATTCGCTGATGCAGACTTCGCAGAGAGTGTTGTGCTGACACTGCCGGCGACGCTGGCAGCACCCAGTGACTTCGGTTCGATCGCGCCTGGAGCGGATTCTCTGAACATGAATCCTGCTGACGTCGGACCTGACACTGCCGTTGTCAATAAGTTAGCCGCTCTGCGCTGGATCATGCAGGAAATGTTGCAGCGATGGCGCGAGGCCAATCCGAGTCATCTCCGACTCGCAGGATTCTACTGGCGGCCTGAGTCTGTCAACGCAAGCGATCCGTACGATCCTTGGCTCATCGGGCAGGTGGCCGACGCTGTACACGCTGAGGAACTGCTTTTTTACTGGATCCCGTTTTATGGATCAGTCGGGGTGACGGTGGCGCGCCAATTGGGATTCGACGCTGTGCTGATTCAACCCAACGTTTCGTTTAACTGGAATCTTGACGCGCCGCAGCGATTGCGGTCGGTCAGCGACATGGCGCGGTATTATCATATGGGAGTGGAAATCGAACTGCACTGGGATATCACAAACAGAAATAATCCGGCGCATGTGGAGACAGCGCTCTCCCGCTACGACGATTATTTTACGGCGGGTCAGCAGTACGGATTCGGAGGCCGCGTGACCAAGGCATACTATTTGAATTCGAAATCGCTCGTTCAGTGCAGCCGCAGCGCCGATCTGTTGTCTCGCCAGGCGTATACGGACACGCTGGCGTTTGTCCGCGATGAATGGACTCGGAAGGATTTGTGACTCCGGCGAGCGCCTGCTTGGATTAAAAAAAATTTTGTGAGTTTTATGTTCAACTGAGTGGAAGACTTGTACGTTTGTTTGGTATAATAAGCAATATAATGGTTGGCTTTGCCACTCGAATGGGTTGGTGGGTGCTCAGATGTTTAAACAATTATTCAAACGCAAACCGCAGATTGTCAACGGAAAGAGAGTTTGTATCGAGTGTGGCATACCACTCCAGGAACATCAGGACAAGCTGTGCTTCAGGTGTCTTGAGAAGAAGGCTCTCGCAATCATGGATCGCATGAAAAAGTACAATTATTGAGAAGCGGCGCCGTGCTACACGTTGCCGACCTGAGCGTGCAACACGAGTGGTCCCTGTGGAACGGGGTCGTTCCAGTGGGGTTCCAGGGTGATCTCGACGGCGCTGAACTGCATGTTTGAAGGGATCACCGCCGACACGGCGCCGATCCCCCTGCCCGTGACTGTGAACTCAGCCACGCTGTATTGTTTGCTGCCGCTCACTACCCACACATCATAGCAACCCCAGGGACTTTGCTGCGGCAAGTCCTTGGCATACACCATGAGATTGTAGTTCCGGTTTTGTCTGACGATCCAGGCCATGGCGCTTGACTGCCGATACGCTGTATTGGGGTGCATGTCCAGTTGCGCAATCAATGCGCCCGGCTGTTTGGATGAAGGAAAAATCCCCATATCCACTCCTGCGACGCCAACGGCCACACCCACGAGCAGCGCGGCGACTCCGTACACGAATCGCGGGCGCAGCAGTGTGAAGGAACGCTTCAGACGATTGGATGCGAACAGGCGCCACCTGGCTTGCGGAGCATGGCGGGGATGGAGATTCTTTTTTGGCGGACGCACAGAAAACGCCGCCTGTATCGTGTTTTCCCTAATTCTGGACAGCATGGCGTCTCGCTCCATTGGCTGCCCTTCTTTTGTAAGCAACAACTCATGCGTATGCCACATGGTCTCACAGTCCTGTTGGCAGGAGACGCATGTTGTCATGTGCTGTTCGAATTCACGCGTCTCTTTCTCGCTGAGTTCCCCCAACATATAGGACAGGAGAGAGTGACAGCCAATCTTGGTGTTGGTCATTAAGAGCGCACCTCCAGGTCGCTGTTTTCCAGAAAGGATTTCAGCATCTTCAACGCCCTGTGCAACCGGGTTTTTACAGTACCTATCGGCATTTCCAAAATGCTCGCTATCTCCGAAAGGCTATATCCCTGAAAATAGGCCATCTCCACAACGGTTCGTTCCTGTGGCCGTAAGTGTGACATTGAATCGACCAGTTCGCTCTTCAAAAGCGGCGTGTTAAAGTCCGCATCGTCAGTCTGTCTGCGAAAACGCTCGCGTGAATCAGTGAGTTCAAGACTTGTTGCGTCCATGCGGCGATGCGCACTGCACACATGATCAATGGCGGTTCGGCGGGACACGGAACTGAGCCAATGGACAAATATCCCTTTGCCTGGATCAAACGTGCGAGTCGTCCATACTTTTGTGAAAACATCCTGGATAACCTCTTCGAGCATGAGCGGATCAGCGATCAGACGGTGGGCGATCGCATACACCTGGCAGGCGTGTCGATCGTACAGTTCTGCCAGCGCATAGCCGTCTCCCTTTACGACGCGCGCAAACAGTTCCTCGTCAGACAAGTGCCCAGCCTCCTCGACCAGTGTGTGAGGGAACGGCCATAGTATGGTCATACTATTGTATACGATCAGTGTGCAAAAACAGTTTTCTGACGTCCGTATCAAATGCCGAAACAAGCAATCCGAAGCAAAGACGCAACTCCCGATGCAAAGGCGCAAATCGGGAAATCATACGCTGGCTTGCTTTGTGGTGGTCTTCAAGGTACACTATCCACTATGCACGTCAGATGTGGACGTGGAGCTGTGGTGTAGTGGCCCAACATGCCTGCCTGTCACGCAGGAGATCGCGGGTTCGAATCCCGTCAGCTCCGCCACTTGAAAAGCCTTATGTAGCAAGGGGAAATCGGATGGTTGCCTGCAAATGGCTTCCATCCGATTTTGCTTTTGATTTAGTTTTGATCTAGTTTTCAGCCGCTTGATCTACAAATGGGCAAAAAATCCGTTTCGCCTCCTTGCACCGCTGCGTCCAGCCGGTCCACCCCTTCTCGGGATTGGCTTCGTTGCGCATGCAGATGAATGATGCGATGCAAAGCAAGTGATGAAGAGGGGGTTAGATGGTGCAGTGGTCAGAGGTTCAACGACTCTATCCGGATCAATTCGTATTGTTGGAAGAGTTGAGTTCTCATTATAAGGATGGCAAATTGTACATAGAAGAGGTCGCCGTCGTCCGACCGATATATGAAACTGGAGTATCGACATGGATTGCTGTTCAAACCATTTTCTCTGCCGATGCCGTGGAGGCGCAAAAGGTAGCGGAAATTAGTTTCACGAGTTATACTGAAATCCACACGAAAGATAGGAATGATTTGTGATTCGACGGGAATAATCTGAGAAAGGATGGCGATATTCATGTGTGCAGTGTTGGAGGCGATGAACCCAGTGCGTCAAACTGTGAATGTTACTTTAAAACCAGTCCTTCTCCCTATAGCTGTCCGCCCACTTTCTTGAATCCTCGGGTTCCGGATGAAGATCGGCGATCTCCAATAGCTTTTTCCAACAGTCCGCCATCGCAAGGTTGGAAGGCGGTGCGGCGATTCTGCGCGTACCCGTATGCCGGCGCTGAAGGCTTGGCAACGCGCTATCTACGTGAACGGTAAACCGCAGGAGCTCGATCCTTTCACACGAGACAAAATGACCTATACGCCGATCGCTTCGATCATGCCGGTTTTGGCGCGACTCGGTATTGCCAGCGCGTGGAATGGCAAGGTATGGTCGATCGCGACACCGCAGTGAATTGCTTGACTCCTGACAAGAATGACTTCCGAAAAATAGCATATGATGAGTACTCCCTGTCAAACCCATCTTGCGAACGGAAGTGACTGCTTGTTCTTGTTGCTCATCGGCGCCATCGCGCTTTTCGTGTACCTCAGCTTCATCTTGCCCACGCATTGGCTGAAAGTCGAGCGCAGCGGCGCCCCCTTGCGCCTGGGGATCAAAATCTTGCAGATCAGCGATATTCACATCGAACGCAACCGCATTAAGCCCCAGCGTCTGGCCCGCATTATCAGCGAAGAGCGCCCAGATCTCATCTGCCTGACGGGGGATTTTGTCGATCGTGCATCGGCCATCAGGCGGCTGCCACTCTTTTTGCAGCCGATCAGGGAGCTCGGCGTTCCGATGTACGCGGTGCTTGGAAATCACGACTATTTTCTCAAAGACGTTTCGGGTCTGGTCCAGACATTGCGGGATCAGGATGTCGTCGTGCTGAGAAACGAGATGCGCCAGGTGCTCGGCTTGCAGTTGGTCGGCATCGACGATTTTTGCTCGCGGCATCACGACGACAAGGTGTTGAACGGGCTCGATTCGACCAGACCGGTCGTCATCCTCACGCACGATCCGACGATCACACTGTTTCTGAAGCAGCGCTACGATTATCTGCTGGCTGGGCACTTGCATGGGAAGCAGTTTGCCGTACCATTCTTGTTTAAAATGAAGGATTTTGGCCCTTTGGCTGCCGCGGGGATTTATCAGGGACGGCACCGCTCCGCGCAGGGTCTGTACTACATCTCGAAGGGGATCGGGCAATCGGGGATCAACGTCAGATTTTTGGTGCGCAGTGAAGTGACCATCCACGAATTATGAGCGGATCATGCAGGCCGAACTGGCGGCCAGGGAGCGAGACCAAGCGCCGGCCTAACTCATGGCTGTGTTGGCGTATTATATTTCTGAGAGGTACCCCTCCTACAGAGAAAAGCTGTCGGCTTCGGTAGCCAAGGCCAGGGCTTGCGGTGAACTGGTATTGGCGATGAAGGGTTGGATTGCGTCTTGCGGCCTGTGTTTGTTTTGGTTTAGAGGAGTTCGGCAGGAATTAGGAAAACGGGAGAAAGCGATTGTCTAGGCGGATTAGATCAACGGTACATCGTCGTCGGATTCGCGCCGATAAGGATATCCACATCAGTCTCAGCTTTAGCGTCCAGCTTCGCGTTTGAAAGCAGTTCCAGTCGAGACATTTCAGAAAGGAGCATCCGACTATCGCTTTGCGCTTGAATCGATTTAAGAAGATCAACGATGATTTGGTCGCCCTGAAGAAGCAAAATCAGGCAGTCCGTATCAAAAAGATACGTAGTAGCCACTGACTATTCACGCCCCTTGTACAGAGCGACAAGATCCTCTCTATTCTTCCATACCCCCGCAACGTCTTCGATGGGTCTGCGTTCTTTCTTGAATGGGGCCAATATTCCTACTTTACGAAACTGGAACGACGGAATACGCCACGACCCACCAGGCCCCCTATACGCCTGAATTTGCCCGGCTTCACACCAGCGACGCACTTGCTGTTGACTCATACGATAAAGTTCCGCGACTTCCGCAGTAGTAAGCAAGTCTTCCTGCGCGGCGTGTTTTTCACCCTTCACCTCAATAGCAATCGTGATTCCATTCTTTGCAGCTTCTGGGTCAGCGTGGATCATCCTGCGGATCTCCGCGAACATCGGACTAACGATGTTCTTCAGCAACTCCTGATTAAATTCTGGCTCGCCCTCTGAATAATTGGCCAACAGATCAAGCAACTGCTGGTTTAGTTCAATACTTGGCAAGGTCTCCTCGCCTCTCTTCGCCTCCGCGCCAATCATCATATATTCACCCCTTAAGGCGAATAATAGACTTTCGAGCGCTCATTTGCAACATCCGCTCATTTCACTGTTCCCAGAATATGCTCGCCGCATACAGCGTAGACCTCATTGCACACACAGCAAACCCCTCTGCCAAAATCGATAGAAGGGTTTGCTGTGTGGTATGTCAGTGCTCCCCTGACGCCGCGTTCGCTGGCCGAGGTTCACGTACACATCCCGCGCGCAGAACTGCAGGCCAAACGCATGGCGCATACCTGTCGCACGTCCTGCGCCGCGACTTCCCCGTCTGCAACCCCGCGTCTGTCCTCTGTTAGCCCTGCGAACGAACCACTCAGAGCTCCGAAGTGGTGCTATACTGATACAGAGCGTGACTGAGATTGGACCGATGCTCCGGCAACAAACCGGAGGGAAGGTGGAACAGGCCCGCATGCAAAAACACAAACTACTGCGATCATCGATGGCTGTTGGCTCACTGCTTTTCTGCGCAACACTGTTATGGCAGATCATACCCCAATCCGGAAATTCATCCGCGCACGCAGCAACCCGCACCTCCACGCTTCCCCCAGCCGTCATCCACGCGACGTTTGCGAGCGGCGCTCTGGCAGATTACGCGCTGCATGCCGTGGCGTTTGCGAACAACCGCTGCGGCTGGGTCGTCGGCAATGGCGTCATTCTCTCGACGACAGACGGCGGCCTTCATTTTGCCGCGCAGTACCACGGTCCGCTTGATCTGGTCGGCGTCCAGGCGCTCAACGTGAACGACGCGGTTGTGTACAGCCGCAACGTCATCCTCGTAACGAAAAACGGCGGTCGCGCGTGGAGCGTGGTCAGACAGTCCGGGCCCACGCTGATCCAGGCGCACTTCACGTCGCCCACAACAGGATTCGCCGTCCGCGGCGCCCGGGAATCATTCGCAGGCAGCCTGTTCAGAACGACAGACGGCGGACGCGTGTGGCGGCCTGTCCGCGGGGTCACCGGGGTGACGTCCGTCACATTCTCCGGCTCCTCCGTCGGCTGGGCGGGCGACGGGAACACCGTGTACCACACCACCGATGGAGGCGCCGTGTGGACAAAGAGCGCGCGCCTGCCCGGATTGCCGGGCTATGCACACATGCAGGCAACCGACATTCACCACGTCTGGATGCTGCTCGCAGGCGGGTCGGGAATGTCGCAGACCAGCTACTCCATCCTCGCGAGCACAGACGGCGTTCACTTCAAACCCGTCCTCGGCGTGTCCACAGCTGGCGCCGGGCCCGCGCCGGGCGGCGCCACGCATACCAACCGGGGACCGGGAAGTTCGCCCGGTCCATTTGTTGCGGTCAATAACCGCATCGCCTACGCGGCGGGCGAGTGCGAGGCGTGCGGGGCAGGAACCATCACCCTCGCGAAAACGACCGACGGCGGGCTCCACTGGACGCAGTACCCACCGATTCCCGACGTTCCCGGGCTTCCGAACGCGGTCGGCGCAAGCTCGACCATGTCGTTCCCGAGCCCTGCGGACGGCTGGCTGCTGGGCAACTTGGTCGGCGTGTCCAATCGCCTCTATCACACCACCGACGGCGGACGCTCGTGGTTCCAGGCGTACCCCGCCATCATGCCGGCCGACGGCTTCAGCCTTGTCAACTCGGCGGTAGGCTTCGGTCTTGGCGTCGCCGGCAACGCCAACGCCGTCCTGGAGACGACAGACGGCGGCGGTGCGTGGCGGATTGTCGGCCATCTGCCCGTCGCGTCCGCGCCGCCTTTCAACGGCGGGGTGTCTGAGCCGATGACCATCCAGTTCGTGTCGGCAAAGCGCGGTTTTGCCGTCGGAAGCAACTCCCTGCTCTACGGCACGGTGGACGGCGGGCGAAGCTGGAGGATCATTCCCCTGGGGCTCCATCCGACCGCATTCATGTACAGCAGCCTGTGGTTCGCAAACGCCAGCAGCGGCATGTTCGCCGTTGACCAAGGCATGTCCAACCGGGTCACTGACTACGTCACCACAAACGGCGGCGTCACCTGGAGGAAAATGCAGGCTGCAAGCCTCCAGGCCGCGCAGTTGGCCATCACGCCGCCCGCCCTCGCCAGGAGCGCTGTCGCCAGGATGCGCGACTCCGGCGCCCAAAGCCTCGGAACGTCCGGGACCGATATTGCGTGGGTGACCACGTCGTACGGCTTCTACCTCACGACGAGCGGCGGCCGCTCCTGGACGCCGGTCAACTTCCCGCCGAACGTGGCTTTCCAGCCGGATATCATTCAGTTCACGTCGGCCAAGGACGGCTTCGTCCAGTTCCTCGACGGCAATATCTACCGCACCGTCGACGGCGGCCGCCGCTGGACGCTCATCGCCACGTGAGGTGCGTTACGGCGCATTGCGGCGGCCCGGCCTGATGCGCCGCTCACCCTCACGCTTCCTGCTGCGCGTGGAACCCTTGCCCAGACGGTCCGGCATTTTACATGCTTGTCGGCAGTTTGAGAACATGCGTTCACTTAAATTGTGCCGAAAGATGCGCCGGACAGTCTGGATGGCGCCGTGCTGGTGGGCGCTTAGGATGGGGAGCGATGATAATCGCATTGTCCAAGTGGAGTTTCATAACACTGAGTTTCCGTCGAAAGATGTGCAAGACAAATATGTGCGCCAGGGACTGTCCTGCTATAATGACGATAACGGAGCATGCCCCATGCCGCAGTGCAGCGCTGTCAGCATGGGGGAAATTCGCTCAGCCGGGATCGTGTGCTGTGCCGAGGCGAGTTCGGCGCAGCCGTGTCTGACGTGTCTGAGCAGCGGCACAGCACACGATCCCCGGCTGGGCAGGCGCAGTTTCGAACAGCGTTTTATAGGGGAGGCCAGTCATGCAGCATATTCTAGTCGTCGATGATGAAGAGCCGATCGCGGAAATTTTGCGCTTTCAACTGGAGAAGGCTGGATACTCAGTGAGTGTTGCTCCTGACGGAGAGGCTGCCGTTGCTTTTGTCAATCATTCGCCGACGGCCGTAGACCTGATTTTGCTGGATCTCATGCTGCCCAAAAAGGATGGCTTCGAAGTGTGCAAAGAGGTGCGGCAGTTTTCCGCGGTGCCCATCATCATCCTGACAGCGCGCGACGCGGAATTGGATAAAGTCCTCGGTCTTGAACTCGGTGCGGACGATTACGTGACCAAACCGTTCAGCGCCCGTGAACTGCTTGCGCGCGTGAAAGCAAACCTGCGTCGGCAAATGGCGCTGGCGGAGGATGTGGAGGCCGGGAAACGGGAACAACTGCAGGTCGGGGATCTGATCATCGATCCCATGACCATTCAGGTATTTCGGGCGGGTGTGGAAGTTGTTCTGACCCATCGCGAATTTGAACTGCTCTTTTATATGGCGAAACATCCGGGGATTGTCTATTCGCGCGAACAGTTGCTCCAGGATGTGTGGGGATACGATTATCTGGGAGACGAACGGACTGTGGATGTGACCATCCGTCGCCTACGCGAAAAGTTGGAAGAAGATCCCGGCAACCCCGCCTATATACTGACCAGGCGTGGAGCGGGGTATCTCTTCCGGCGCGCTTAGGGGTCCGGACGATGTTTCAGAGTGTGCGCTATAAACTCATGGCGGTGTACCTGCTGTTGATCCTGTTCGCCATGCAATTGATCGGCGCGTATTTTATCCAGTCTTTAAACCAGTATTTCGTCAACAACTACACGAAAACGATTGCGCATGAAGCGCTGTTTCTCGCCAATCTCGTCAGTCTGCCGATGAGCGTTTCTAACGGAAAGGAACCCAATCTGCTGAATGTGTTGCAGCCGTTTTCCGCATTGGCGAACGCGAGCGTCTATGTTTTGGATAAAGATGGAAACGTCATCGGAACGTCGGCCAACCCTTTTATTATCGGTCAGAAACGCGTCGATCCGGAAGTCACGGAAGCCCTGCTTGGATTGCAGACACAGCAGATCGCGCTTGATCCGCGAACCCGCCAGCGCTACCTGTATCTCGCCGTTCCTGTTCGCTATCGGAATCGCGTCAGGGGGGCGGTGGAAATTGTCGCACCCATGAGTGGCGTGTATCAGTCCATATCTCGCATCATCATCATCTTTGCCACAGGGACTCTTATTGCTCTTGGTTTGACCGCGCTTCTGGCGGCCATTATCGCGCGTACCATCACAGGTCCCATTACGGCGATCACCCGGACGGCCAGAGCGCTGGCTGGGGGGGATTTTGACCAGGTTGTCGATATTTATTCAAATGACGAAATTGGCGAACTGGCGTCTACGTTTAACATGCTTACGCGGCGATTGAAGCAGGCGATGCGCAGCACGGAACAGGAAAAGAGACGTCTGCAGGCTGTCATGTCCACCATGAGCGACGGCGTGATCGCGACCAGCCGGATGAACGACATTCTGCTGATCAATCCTGCCGCATCGCAGTTGCTGCGCGCCGCGCATCCTGTCATTGGGTATCGGTTATCCGATGTATTGCCAGGAACGTTTGCCGCAGGCGATCACCAGTTGGTTGAGGTGGGAGAAAAAACGATCTCGGTGTCCGTGATGGCTTTGGATCACGACCGCGCGGAAAGCGGCGGTGCGGCGTTGGACCGGAGAGCGGTGGATAGCCAGGGCGGACAGGTTCTGGTTATGCGCGACGTGACAGAGGAAACGCGACTGGAGGCCGCGCGCAAGCGTTTTGTGGCGGATGTGTCCCATGAACTGCGCACGCCGCTCACCACGATCAAGAGTTATGTGGAGGCTCTGCTTGAAGGGGCGTATCGGGACGAAGATCTGGCCCGTCATTTTCTGCAGGTCATGGATCGTGAAACCAACCGGATGATCAGGCTGATCCGGGATTTATTGCAACTTACAAGATTTGACGCCGGGTATGAACAGTTGCGTCGCGAATCCGTGTCGATTCAGGAAGTGATCAACGGTCTGGCTGAGCGTTTTGCGCTGCTTGTGTTTGAGGCTGAGGTGCAGTTTGTGGTGGATGCGCCTGACCAAGCGCTGGTGAGCATCGATCGGGACCGGTTTGACCAGGTTTTGGACAATATCGTGTCAAACTCCCTGAAATATACGCCGAAACATGGGATTATCACAGTCTCTGCCAGCGTTGACCGGAACGCGCAGCAGGTGAACTTTTTGCTGCAGGATAACGGGTCGGGGATTGCGGCGCGGGAATTGCCCAATATTTTCGATCGCTTTTACAGGGTCGATAAAGCCCGGTCACGACAACTCGGGGGAACGGGTCTTGGCCTGTCGATCGCGAGAGAGATTGTGATGGCGCATGGAGGGGAGATTGTCGTGGAGAGCGGCCCGGAAGAGGGCACCACAGTACGCATTTCGCTTCCCGTTGAAGGAGGGGAGGAGTCACTGTGAAGAAACATTCCTTGACGCCTCGCACTGTGGAATCAGTCAAGACAGTTGCTCTGGCGGTCCTGGTCCTGGCCAGCGTTCTGCTCTCTACTTTACTCTGGACGGGCACGCCAGGACGGGTGGCGATCGACAGGCCGACGTTTTTCTCAAGTCCCTTGTACGGTCGTCGCCAGGCAGCCGGGGATTTTGTGTTTCCCCGGTCTATTGGCATCTGGACCAGTGCCAATGAGTTGTTCCGGCTGGGCGGAACAAGCGCCACCGCAGGCCAGATTATAACGGCCCTGAGGCAGAGTCGGTTCGTGTCTGGCGCATTGCAGAAGGGAACAACTGGGAACAGCTCTGCGATCCCTGCCAGAGGACCCTATCTGGTGCTCAATTATGGCGGATTGCTGCAGGATGGATCACTGTGGTCTCTCGCGATGCCGATACAGGGTCACCTGCCGAGTGTTCCTGTCAGCGGCCCCGTCTATGTGGTTCCCAAGCCAAAAACGGCAACCTGTGTGATCTCCTTTGCGACAGTCGGAGGCGTTTATCGCGCAGTGCTTGAACATGTACCGCAACTTCTATTTACCGACATGACTCCCAACGACCAGGCGATTCCCTATGAACAGATCCCTGTGAATCAAACGTTGCTCCATCTGCCTTATGCGGGGATCATGATGCAAGTCGACACCTGGACCCTCGCAGAACCGATCTCGTCACACATCATCGATTCCTACTTCGTTGACCCGTCGCTCATTCAAAATATACGGGGGCCTGCGCGTTCAACTTTTTACACCGATGGAACACGCGGTGTGCGCGTGCAAGACGGACCCTTTGGAAACGTGTTGACGTATCAGGCGCCAAGCGGCTCTCTGGGGGGATTCAATCAGTCGATGGCAGAAGCGCTGCTGACCGTCGTTCCATTCATCGACAGTCATGGCGGCTTCGTCGGCAGTGACGTGCTGCAGAAAATGAGCGTGTCGCCTTCGAGTTCGGAGGTTAATCTGCAATTTTCAGATATGATCAATGGTTGGCCGCTGTTTGGATCGCTGGACCGGATTACCGTACGATTGCAAAATGGCGGAGTGGTGCGACTGAACCGGAATCTGCCCTACCTTGGCATGGAACTCAGCCAGGTGCGGCAGCGCATTCTGTCGGGCACGCAATTGGTTGCCGTTGTCGGGGAGAAGACACTGCGCCAGGTGACCAATATCACTCTCGGCTACGGTACAATCGCCAGCAATCAGTTGACGGTGGAATGCGTGCCAGTGTATCGGTTGGAGTTTCGGGGGCGGCCATCGCTCTATGTTGATGCGCGCACTGGAAAACCATTTTTGGGATCGGGGATGTAGATTGTGGACTTTGGGAGAGTCAAGACACTGCTGATCGTTGTTTTTCTCGCGCTCAATCTGTTTTTGGGGTACCAGTGGCGGGGGTTGCAGCAATCCGTATCCATCTATGCGGAACCATATGCGGATCAGGTGGCGAATCTGCAAAGGACCTTCTCAGCGCACAACGTCACTCTGAAAGTCAGTGTGCCGCAGGCTCAGCCCTCCCTGTTTCTCCTCCGAGTCCAGACAAATCCAGGGCAGTTTCTGACTGCTGCTGCGACGGCTCTCGCTATCAAACCACAACTGGCTTCAGAGTACCTGCGCGGTTCCAGCGAAGTAAAGACACGCGAAGGGCGGTTCGGGATGAATGGAAATGGCCAGTATCGGCTGTACATTCATCCTCGCTATCAACCACGGATACCAAACGGACGAAATGGACTCGCATTTGTACGCAAATGGATGGCAAAGCATGTGATCGATTACGGGAGTTATGAGCTGATTTCCTGGAAAATGAGCGGAGGTGGAGGGGTTGCCAGTTTTGCCGAGGTATACGACGGGTATCCCATCTTTTCTGCGCCGCTGCGTGTCTACATGGAGCATGGCAGGATCACTGGCTATTTTCAGACAGTGCTGGCAATCACCGGCGCCCTGGATCAGAGACCGGTGATTGGGGCGGCCAGCGCGCTCCTGGCTTTGGCCGTATTCGTGGACAAAGCGCACATAAACATGGATAATACTATCCAGAGCGTGAGACTTGGCTATGATTCTCGCATAGTGCTGGGACACATTTGGTATGTGGCTCCGGTTTGGCAGGTTGACAGCAGTCGGGGAGTGTTTGAGATCAACGCATTCACAGCGGAAACCGGGGTGGGAGCGAGTTGAACCAGGAGGGAATGCGTTGCAGCGTGCTTGCGAGCGGGAGTACTGGCAATGCTGTCTATGTGGAAGCGGGCAAGACGAGAGTCCTGATTGACGCGGGAATTGGCATCAGGCAGTTGCGCGCGGCGTTCGAGGAGATAGCGGTAGAGATGGAGACTCTCGACGCCGTTATTGTGACGCATGAGCATAGCGACCATATCCGCGGTCTGTCGGCGCTGATCCGGAGATACGGAGAATTGCCAATCTACACATCAGAAGGCACATGGAGTCATCTGCAGCGCTTGTGGCCTGACGATTCAACCATTGTCCACCGCATCGTGAGAGCCGCTGCTCCTGTGGCGCTGGGAGAACTGGTTCTGGAACCATTTCCGCTGTCGCACGACGCCGCAGAACCACTCGGATTCTGTCTTTATGCGGGCGGCAAAAAGCTGGTGCTGGCTACCGATTTGGGATATGTCAGCGCGGCCGTCAAGGATGTGGTCAAAGGTGCGCATACATATATACTGGAGACCAATCACGATGTTGAACTGTTGCGGGTCGGCTCGTATCCGTGGCACCTGAAACGGCGGATTCTGGGGGACAAAGGCCACCTTTCCAACGACAGCGCAAGCGAGTTTCTGTGCGATGTGCTCACCGAGGATACGACAGCCGTGTATCTGGCGCATCTGAGCCAGGAAAACAATCGTCCTGAACTGGCGAACGCCACCGTGACGCAGGCGTTGCTCAAAATGTCCGCGCGCATTCGCGAACAGGTTGCGGTCGCGCTCACGAGTCCAACGAAACCAACCGCACTGGCCCTGGTTGCGTCGCCGGAGCGGTGACGCAGGGGTATGAATAACTTAGGGTTACCAGCACCAGATTAACTACAGAGGAGGAATCAAGATGGGATATTACGATGACGGGCAGTATCGCAGTACAAAGAAACACAGCCCGGGATCAAACTCGTTTCTCCGCTGGGTGACGGTGATTGTGGCGTCGGCCTTGGTCGGAGCGGCGACGACGATAGTTGCGGCGCCAATCATGCTGCAGAATAATCTCGTGCAGTTGCCCACCCTGACAAATCCCAATCTCGCAAATACAAGCTATCGCTCGCTGCAACCTGTTACGGTGCAGATCAATAACGCGGTCGTCCAGGCCGTGCAAAAAGTCCGGCCGTCCGTAGTGGGAGTCATCAACTTTCAGATGCTGCCAAACTCGGGCGCTGGCGGCTACACGCTGCAGGAGGAGGGCGTCGGCTCTGGTGTGATATTCAGCCATCACGGCTACATTGTCACAAACTATCACGTCGTGCAGGGCGCTTCCAAAGTTGAAGTCGTGGTGCAGAAGAAATATCATGTGTATGCGCGCGTTGTCGGCTATGATCCCTACACCGACCTGGCTGTGCTGAAAATTCCTTCATCCTATGTGAAGGCGCAGGATGTAGCCCAGTTCGGCAATTCGTCCACACTCCAGGCTGGGGAACCCGCAATCGCGATCGGCAACCCGGCTGGTCTTGACTTTGCGGATACCGTCACGTCGGGGGTGATCAGCGCCACACAGCGAACGATGCCGGTCATTGACGAAGCAACGGGAAGCATCATTGGCCAACAGACCGAATTGCAGACGGACGCTGCCATCAATCCGGGCAATAGCGGCGGACCTCTTTGTAATATCAGTGGGCAGGTCATCGGGATCAACAACTCTAAAATCGTGGCGCAAGGGTTTGAAGGCATGGGTTTTGCCATTCCCATCAACGAGGTCAGGACGATCGTAGATCAGATTTTGACCACCGGTCACGCCATCCACCCGGCGCTCGGCATTGAAGCGGAGTCGTTGTCGGCAGTTCCAGCGGAGTATCAACCGAACGTACCAGTGAACTATGGTGTGTGGGTTGTCAAGGTAGTAAGCAACGCCGCGCGGGCAGGCGGCCTTGAACACGGCGATGTGATCGTGGCGGTCAATGGACAGAAAATTTCCGGGATTACTTCACTGCGATCCGTATTGTGGAAGAATTATAAGCCTGGGCAAAATGTTGCTCTGACAGTGTATCGTGATCAGCAGAAAATCACATTGCACGTTACGCTTGGGGAATTGCCGCCTCCGCAAAATCCTTCTTCCGTGGGCGGCCCGCAGCCAAACGGAGGAAGCAGCGGCAACGGCAGCGGCGGAGCGAACGGATTCACATTCCCATGACAACGATGAATGAAGGGGCTGTATCTTGCAGATTGTGATTTTGACCGTCGGCAAGCTTAAGGAGAGGTACTGGCGGGATGCGGAGGCGGAGTACCGCAAACGGCTGCGTGCTCACGCTTCCTGTCTGGTGGAAACAGTGCAGGATGAACCTGATCAGGGTGTGGCGGACCGCAGCAGAGAAACGGAAGCCGGGCGTCTGTTGGCGAAACTGCGCGAACGGGACCATGTGATCGCGCTGGATTCACGAGGCAAGAAGATGACATCGCAGGGGTTTTCAGAATACCTGCGCGACGTGTCTGCAGAAGGGTATGGCAGATATGTCTTTGTGATCGGCGGATCACGAGGTCTCGCGTCCTCCGTGCTTGATCGGGCCGATCACACGCTGTCGTTTTCTGATTTTACGTTTCCCCATCAGTTGATGCGAATCATTCTGCTGGAACAGATTTACCGCGCGTTTCGCATTCAAACGGGCGCACCGTACCATAAGTAAGCACACGCTCCTCGCAGTTCGCGGTCGGCGTGCGCTTGGCAGCTTCCCCATCAAGCGATCACTGACGCAAAGACGTCGGCGATCGCTTGATGGCCTTTTGCATTGGGATGGATGGGATAGGCGATCCCGTTTCGTCCAGACTGTCCGGCCACGCCAGTGCTGTACCCGTCGATCAGGAGCGGCTGATTCCCCGCAAATGCGGAATGAATGGGCGCCACGGCGGCGCCTGCGGCCAGCGCCGCCGCTTCTATGACAAGGCGATTGTAGGCGTCGATCACGGTGACGGCGAGCGGCGTTTCAGGATAGGGATTGTAGATTGTTCCCACGGCCAGGGGCGCGGAACTGCCCTGCTTTATGTCGATCAGGGTTCTGCGATAGGTGGTTGCACTCGTGGAGAGGGCCCGCTGCCAGTCATGCGCGTTTCCGGAGAGCAGCGCTGGAAGGCCGTGTATGATATCGTCGCCTCCGATCAGCACACAGATCAGATAGGCGTTTCGCAGTCCACCAATCCAGGCTTCGTTGAACAGGAATGCGCTGGCCAGTTGGGCAGACGTCATGCCTGCCTGACCGAAATTCATATAGGGCAGTCCACCTCCTCCCGCCCTGGCGGTTTTGGCTGTCTCCAGCGCTGCGAGGCGTGGAACAAAGCCAAAACCGTTGCGGGTTCCGTAACCTGCGGCGATTGAATCGCCGTACACTGCCAAGTGACGCATGATGCGCCCTCCTTTATATACCAATACTCTGTATTGTCAATCTATGCGGCAAGCTGGAAAAGCGGCAGGGCAGGCGTGTACTCGACGTCAGGCACGGTAATTTGGGCCTGCCTGATCAGCGTCTGTCAGACACTGTTCTGAATAATTTTCCGTATAGTATACCGTTATCTGCAGACACAGACGAAAAGCAGGGAGGAAGAGATATGGCCAAGAACATGAAACGCTCATCCGCCCCCAAAAAGGCGGCCAAACCGCGCAGAGTCGACAACAGCGGCGGAGGCGCCGCAATGAAGGAAACACCAGGGCAGCCTGCGGTCGCTGCTCCAGGCGGTTCGCTGGACACGTTAAAAGAGAACATCAAGCGAATCGAGAAGGGCAACCTGTTTGACGCGTTAAAACGAGTGAAGGAAATGAAGCCGGAGCAGTGGAAGGATCCCAATGTGGTGCGCGATCTGACGCAAAACATCGCTCAGGATATCGGAGTGAATGTTGATCCCCGCAGAATTGACGCTTTTATGAACGCCTATACGGATGTGACAAAGAATGCGGGCGACAAGGGGCCCACTGTTTCGGTTGAAGAAATCGCCAAAAAGTACGGTGGCGGCAACGTGGATGAAAAAACAATCAAAGAGATCAAGAAGTTTGTCAAGTAACAGAAGCTTGACAGGTAACAGCAGCACAACTGGCAAACCAAGTCATATCTCAAAAATCTTGAGGTATGACTTGGCCCGGTCACTCTTTGAGCAAGCCTTCTCTCATGGCAAATGTTGCAGCTTCCACACGATTTGACATGTGGAGTTTGTCAAGGATGTTATGCACATGAATGCGAACGGTATTTTCGCTGATATACAGGCGTGCGGCAATGTCCTTGTTGGCGGCGCCCGTGATCAGTTCCCTCAGGACATCCACCTCGCGGGCGGTGAGCGTTTCAATGCCGCCCTCCTCAACTGTGAATTGCGTTGCATTGGTCATATCCGAGAAAATACGCAACGCCAGATTGCCAGGTACGACTGCCTCCCCAGAATGAACACGCCGCACTGCGTGCACCAGTTCATCAGGATCGATCGTTTTAATAATATAGCCCAGCGCTCCCTGTTTGATCGCGTCGAAAAGCGCCTCTTCTTCTTCATTGACGCTGAGGACCAGTATCTTTAACTGCGGGTTGAGCGTAAGCAGGCGTTGAGTGACATTAAAACCAGCCACACTGGGCGCCGACCACTCCATAATCAGCACATCCGGAAAAAATTGTTCCACCAGATCAACGGCCTCTGTACTGTTGATCCCTTCGCCAACGACTTCAATGCCTTCGGTCGCTTTCAAAATTCCAATAACTCGCCGCCGAAACAGTGCGTGGACATCCACTACGGCCACCCGAATTGTCACCCGATCTCCCCCCTGACCAAGCAGTTCTATAAATCAGGCATTCTACCATACCATTATGCGGATTGACGGCGTGCGCGTGTAGATGCAAACGAATTAGTCCATTTTGATCACTTTTAGAAGATGAGACTAGTCTGAACAAACTATGCAGTACCATTCGTCTGAGAAGGGTTTCGTAATGTTATCGGGAGCCTCTTGTTGTGCACTTGCATCTGTTCGTTTAATATTAAAATTAAAAGGTGATTATTACTGAGGAGGATGCCGTATGATACCAGAAGGCAACATTATTGGTAACGTGGAGAGATTTTCAGGGTTTGAGAATGACTACGACAAATTTCGTCCCGAGGCACCGCAAATTATGGTTGAGATCCTTACGAAGTATCTTGGCGGGAGACCAGCCGTTGTTGGAGATCTGGGATGCGGTACGGGGTTGTCTTCTTTCATATGGAAGGACCACGCAGACCGAATCATCGGCGTAGAACCGAACAATGATATGATAAAAAAGGCCAAAGATAAATTATGTCATTTGAGCGACGCAAGCCATATATCTTTTGTTCAAGGCTATTCCAATCAATTGGATATGGATTCGGGTACTGTTGATGTAATAACTTGTTCCCAGTCGTTTCATTGGATGGAACCTGTAAGCACCCTGAAAGAGGTATCTCGGGTTCTAAGGAAGGATGGAATTTTCGCAGTCTATGATTGCGATTGGCCGCCGACTGTCAATTGGAATATTGAGTATCAGTATATCAGACTGATGGATAAAGTGGACGCCATCATCGCCCAACTTACAAACGAGAACAACATGACAAAAAAATGGAGTAAAGAAGAACACATGAAAAATATGATTGAAAGCAAAGCGTTCCGGTTTACGAAAGAGATTGTTTTTCACAACAAGGAGACCTGTAATGCCGAACGTTATGTTGGTCTGGCACTTAGCCAAGGCGGACTACAAACCGTTCATAAATCGGGGTCGACAGAATTAAATAATGATATCGAAATATTCAGAAGTAATATGCAGTCATATTTCTGCGGCAAGACTCTGGATGTCATTTTCAGCTACCGGATGCGGCTTGGAGTAAAGTAGATTGCTTAATCTTGACATGACTATTTGCCGTCAATCATGATGCGAGCGCGAGAAGACCTGGCGACCAGACCTGTGCCGCCTCTAATGCACAGGTCCGGCCCCCGGCGGCGCTGGATGCGGCGCGCCTGGCTGTTGTTGTTGCGCCGTTCCTGGCGGCGCGGCAGGAAGAGCAAGCGGCGGCGCCCCCGGCATTCGGGCTGAGGGCGCCGCCGACTGCGCTGCCCCGTTCTGAGTCTGGGCAGGTTCCTGCGCCTTGGCGTCGTCTCCGTTTCCTAATCGTTTGAAGATGTTGCTGCCGAGTGGGGAATTCATAAGAGCCATCAGGATGTTGGTCAGGTCAGAAGTGCCCAGATTCTTTCCTTTCGATTCCGCCAGTTTTTTTAGTACGCCAGATTCCTGCAACGAATTGGCAGTCACAAACAGGGTGTCCAGCAAGTTGTCCGCTTGCTGGACGTATTTTGAGACCTGTTTAAAAAACCCGCGTAAACTAGTGATGCTGTTCATGGATTCCTGAAAATTTTTAGGGGTCAACACTTTTCCCAAATTGCCAAGCGAGTCTGGAACCGCCGCGTCTTTGGCCGGTGCGGCTGTTTTGCGTTTGGCGTTCTGCGGGCGCGTCTTTTTCCGCTGCGCGGGCTTGCTCTTTGCAGCGGTTCCCTGGCGCGCGCTTTGCGATTTCACCAGCAGTATCTCTTTTAGCAGCAATTCCCGTTCGTGGGTGTGGGAAGAAACTTGTGGATCAAGCAATCGCAGTTTGGCGTTCAACCGCGCCAAACGTTCTTCTCTGGACGGTGGTTTCCGGTACGACGGCGCAACCATGTTGCCTCACTCCCATATAATACGGCGCTCTTTTTTATCATATGGGAGTGAGGCGGGGTTGGTGAAGACCGTCCAGCGTATGAATCTAATCCAGACGGGTGAGAAATGAGGAGATCCGTTGCATGGCTTTCTGCAAATTTTCGCTGGAGGTTGCGTAGGAAATCCGGAAATTGTCCGGCGCGCCAAATCCGGCGCCGGGAACGACCGCCACGTGCGCTTCAATGAGAAGCAGTTCACACAATTGATCGACTGAGTCGATCCGGACGCGTTTCCCGTCACTCAGTCGCAAGGAGGCGCCAAGGAGCGCGAAAGCGTTGGGGAAAATGTAAAATGCGCCGTCCGGGTGCGAACTTTTGAGACCGGGCAACTGTTCAATTTGCGCGATAACGTAGTCGCGACGGTTGCGAAACTCGGTTCGTGTTTTCAGATCAAAGGTGCCCAGCGCGCCCAGCGCCGCTTTCTGGGAGATGGACGAGGGATTGGCTGTCGTATGCGACTGGAAGCTGCCCATCGCCTCCACAAGATCCCGCGGTCCGGCGACATAGCCCACGCGCCAGCCTGTCATGGCGTGTGTCTTGGAAAAACCATTGACCACAAAGGTGCGGGCGCGCAGCGTATCGCTGTATTTTGCGATGCTGAAATGTTCCACATCGTAGATCAGCTGTTCATAGATCTCGTCGCTCACGACATAGACCGGATACTCTTCAATGACGCGCGCGAGGGCGCTGATCTCGGCGGGTGAATAGACAGCTCCCGTTGGATTGCTGGGTGAATTGATCAGCACTGCTTTTGTTTTCGCGCTGAATGCCTGACGCAGGCGTTCAGGCGTCATTTTGAATCCGCTGCTTTCATCCGTGGGAACGACCACCGGCACGCCCCCGCACAATCTGATCTGCTCAGGGTAGCTCACCCAATACGGGGCGGGCAGGATGACTTCGTCGCCAGGGTTTAAAATTGTCATGAAAATATTATAGAGCGACTGCTTTGCGCCTGAGGACACAATGAGTTCGTCAGGTTCGTAATGCAACTGATTGTCTTTCAGGAGTTTCTCGGCGATTCCCCGGCGCAGTTCGATGATTCCACCCACAGCGGTATACTTCGTAAAATTGCCCACAATCGCGGCGATCGCCGCGAGTGACGCCCGTTCCGGCGTCGCAAAATCCGGTTCGCCCACACTCAGGTTGACGATGTCGACGCCAGAGGCCATCAGGGCCTTTGTTTTGGCGTCAATGGTGAGTGTGGGTGATGCTGAAATGGCGTTGGCGCGATCCGATCGCTGCAGCATGGCTTATTCCCCCACAATCCGCGTATCAAAACTCAATCTATTGTAGCATAATTCATTTTCGGCCAGTTAACCACCCCCAGGCAGACTGGAGCGCTCCGCTGATGCGCGTTGCAAGCCCCTCCTCCTGAACCGGGTGCAAAGCGCATGTCTGCGCCGGTTCTGTACCCGCGACGAAGGCGTCGCGCTCCTGCAGCGGGCAGGCAGCCGTAGCGCGCTGACCGCTTTCGGGGTCGATGGCGACTGTCGCCACATTGCCCGGTTGGCGAAATGTTCCCTGTGGCTGAGCTGTGTACGCGGCTTTCATGACGTCGGCAAAAATGGGCGCGGCAATGTGGGATTCCACGCCGCTGATCGGTTTCATGCGATCATAGCCGACCCAGACGGCGCAGACGGTCTTCGGTGTATACCCGACAATCCAGGCGTCGGTGTCTGTCGTGCCGGTTTTTGCCGCGACCGGACCGGGAATGGAGCGTGCGACGCGATAGCCGGTGCCGCCGGGGCGCATGACGCTTTGCAGCATATCTGTAAGAATGTAGCATGTCGCGGGCGACTCCACCAGCAGGGAATTGGTCTGTTCTCTGTACACGTTATGCCCGGAGGCGTCCTGTACGCTCTCGATAAAATGCGGTGTGGAGAGGTAGCCGCCACTCGCGAATACACTGTACGCCCTGGCCAATTGCAGTGTGGACACCGGAAAAACACCGAGCGCAAGCGATGGATAGGGCTTCATGTTCGTCGGGAGGCCAAAGCGTTCAGCCTCCTGCACTACAGTTTTGGGCCCCAACGCCAAATTGGCGCTCACCGCGAACACATTGTCCGAGTGCGCGATGGCCTGTTTCATATCAATCTGGGTGTATGCATAGTCATCGCCAAAATTGTGGACAGTGTAGCGGTGATAGCGGTCGTAAATGAACGTTGTGGGCTCGCTTTTCATATGCATGGCCGCCGTATAGCCGCGATCAAGAGCGGCGGCGTACACGAACGGCTTGAAGGCGGAACCGGGCTGTCTCATGGCTGTTGCGCGGTCGTATGGGCTGAATCGATAATTGACGCCGCCGCTGTACGCCTCGATGTTGCCTGTGCGGGGGTCCATGACCACGGCGGCCGTCTGTAAACCGGAAGAACGGGGAATGTAGCGGGCGATCGCCTGATCCAGCGCTTTTTGCAGTGTCATGTTGAGAGTCGTATGAATCGAGAGTCCACCGCGATACAATTCATCTCTGGAAAGATGCAGTTGCTCTTCGGCGGCGCTCGCGACAGCGTCGGCAAAATAGGGCGCAAATGCTTCCGCCGTGCTGTGGTGGGCAAAATGGAGCGGCGCGGCGTACGCCGCATGCGCTGCGCTCGCAGTCAGGAAACGACTGCGGACCATCGCCTGAAGAACTTGCCACTGGCGATTTTTTGCGGTGCTGTAATTTACGAATGGGGAATAGATGCTGGGTCCTTTTGGCAGACCTGCAAGGAGCGCCGATTCAGCCAAATCCAGACTCTGCACTGGTTTCCCAAAGTAATAGAGGGCTGCTGTGGCCACTCCTGTCGCTCCGTCGCCGTAATAGATCGCGTTTAGATAGTCGTCAAGAATACGCTGCTTCGAATAGTGCAGTTCCAGTTGGAGTGCGTAGACGGCTTCCCGCGCTTTGCGCCACAATGTACGATCGCCGTTTAGAAAGAGGTTTTTGGCCAACTGCTGGGTGATGGTAGAGCCGCCCTGGACGATATGACGGGCGCGAATATCGGCAAACAGGGCGCGGATGATGCCCTTTATATTGAGACCGCGATGCTGATAGAAGGAGGAATCCTCAACAGCGATCGTCGCTTCCTGCAGATACTGTGGAATCTCGCGCAGACTGGCTTCGCGACGCATGACGCCCGCACTCACCAGATCGCCAATGACTTCGCCGTTTTGCGCGGTCACCCGCGACGGGTCTGATTCGCTCGCCAGCGGCAGGGGCGCAAACAGGACGTACCCGGCGCCTGCGACGAGTACACCCAGACCTGTGACCGCAAGCGTTGACAGCCGCGGTTGACGCAGCGGTCTCCTGCGCTGCAGAATGCTCCGCAGGACGTTCCGCAGGACGCGCTGCGAGGCGCGTTGCAGCGCTGGCCCAGTGGTGGGTATAAGGCGCGGCAGGCGTGTAACCTTGGTGAATCTGCTCACAGAGGCACCCCCTTGACGATACCCAGTATCACCTTGTACGGCCAGCTTCAAACGCCCGCTGAACTCGCAAAAACGGTTTATTTTGGCGGCCGGCATGATATAATACCAACGGATTGTCCAGAAAGAGAGGTACGATATGGATCTCTGGTTTACGGAAAAACAGACGCAGGACTTCGGAATTACGGCGAAAACAACGCGCACGCTACATACGGAACGCACGCAGTTTCAGGATCTGGCCATCATCGAAACAGTGGAATGGGGGCGGATGCTCGTTCTTGACGGCTGTGTCATGACCACCCTTCGCGATGAATTTGTGTATCATGAAATGATCGCGCACGTGCCTCTTTCCGCGCATCCGAATCCAGAAAAAATCCTGGTTGTCGGCGGCGGCGACGGCGGAGTCATGCGCGAACTGATCAAGCACCACACTGTCAAGCAGGCGGTGCTCGCCGAGATTGACGGACGCGTTATCGAACTCTCCAAACAGTATCTGCCGGAGATCGCGGTTGCGCTGAACGACCCGCGCGTGGATGTGCGTGTGATTGACGGTATTGCCCATGTGAGCGACAGGGTGGCTGAATACGATGTCATCATCGTGGATTCCACAGATCCCATTGGACCTGCGGTCGGACTGTTTGCAAAGGAGTTCTATCAGGCGATCAGTCGCGCATTAAAGCCGGACGGCATTTTCGTGGCGCAGAGTGAATCGCCTTTTCTGCATGGGGATCTGATTCGCCGGGTGCAAAATGATGTGGCGGAGATTTTCCCGGTGACAAAACTCTATCTGGCGTCGATCCCCACGTATCCAAGCGGGCTCTGGAGTTTTACCGTCGGGTCGAAGGTTTACGATCCGGCGGTGATCGCCGATCCGCAGCGGGCAGGCGGCCTGCAGACGCGCTGTTACACCCCGGAACTGCACTCAGCCGCTTTTTCGCTGCCGCGTTTTGTCCAGGAGCTGGTGGTGCGATGACCGCTCGCTCACACCGCACAGCGTTCGATCCCGCTTACTCTGGCAACACGTTTATCGGAGCCTCCGATTCGTACGACTCGGCGCGCGCGATCATCTACGGAATGCCGATGGACTGGACCACCTCGTTTCGCCCCGGAACAAGGCTTGGGCCCCGGCGCATACGTGAGGTGTCCGTCGGGCTTGAGGAATACAGCCCCTATCTGGACCGGCACCTGGAGGATGTCGCTTTTTTTGACGCAGGGGATATTCCGCTGCCATTTGGCAATCCAGGGCGCAGTCTCGATATGATCCACGCCTATGTTGGCCTCTGGCTCGACGACGGGAAACTGCCCATCGGGCTGGGCGGAGAGCATCTGGTTACGCTTGGCGCGGTGCGCGCTGTGGTGGAGCGGGTTCCCGATGTGCGCATTCTGCATTTCGACGCGCACACAGACATGCGTGAACAGTATGAAGGAGAACCGCTGTCGCATTCGGCCGTGATGCGAAAAATCTCGGACCTGCTTCCTCCGGAACGAATCTATCAGTTTGGCATCCGCTCTGGAACTCGGGAGGAATTTGCATATGCCAGAGAACACACCAGATTTTACCCATTTCACGTTCTCGACCCGCTGCAGTCTGTCCTGGCGGAGATCGGGCAAAAGCCCTGCTATGTGACGGTTGACATCGATGTTCTTGATCCTGCCTTTGCGCCGGGAACGGGCACGGCCGAGGCGGGCGGCATCGCGTCCAGGGAATTGCTCGCCGCCATCCACGCCATGAAAGATCTGCAGGTGGTCGGCTTCGATCTGGTGGAAGTCTCGCCGGTTCTTGACCCCACAGAACAGACGCAGATCGTCGCCGCGAAACTGATCCGCGAAGCGTTGCTTGCTTTTGCGCTCTAGCCGGCGACCGATGGCGCAGAGCGATCACGACGAACGCACGCTGGCTGGCGCGATTCGCATCCTGTCCGGCGCGGCGGAGGTTTCGGCGCAGGCCACGCTCCGCTTCGTGGACGGATCCTGCCGCGCCGCTGTATATCGTGAACCGGGAACGGAGTTTGCAGGCGCGCTGACAAGCGTGCGCTTCACAGGCGAGGGTGCGGACTTACAGGTGGAAGTGTCGCGGCAGGGGGCGCTGGAGAGCAGCACGCGGTTTGCCCTTGCGGGTTCCACGGAAGGGCATTACTGGCTTGCGGAAGGATTGTTGACGTTTACGGTTGTCACACAGCGACTGTCCGTTTTGCAGGAAGCGGGTGATCTGGAAGCCGTGATTGACGCGCTGATTCACTTTGATGAACACACCGAATCGCACGTGCACACCCGCATTCTGCTCAGTTGGGTGGACGTCTCCGGGTAATTCGGACAGAGCCCCAGATCAGACGGCCTGAGGTTATCCCGCCGCCGAATCGTGATCAATGATCGGCGGCGCGTCTTGACGACCGTGCGCCTTTTTCCGCAACTGGAGTTGCAGGTAGTCGTTCCCGTAACGGTCCAGCATGTGCAATTTTTGAAAATAGCGTCTTGCTCCATGGTAACTCGCCCTGGCGAAAGACGCGTTTACAGATCCTTGCACCACAGCGCCCACGAAGGGAATGAGCACGGCCATTTCCTTTTCCGCGAATGCCAGAGCGATTCTTGCCGCGAGTACGTCGAGCAACTGCGCGACTGCGGGCGAAGCCCCGGCCGCCAGACGCAGAGACAGCTGTTCGCCCGCAGCCCGGGTGAGCGCTGCTCCAGCACTGCGCATGGCCAGATGGGCCGCCACTTTCGCCTCCACAATCTGCGCGTCCTCTTCACTCGGCGCCATGGCAACAAGAATATGCGACAGATCCTCGGGGTTTTGCAGCGAATAGCCATAACTGTACCCGATCTGCACAGCGTTTTGGGCCATCATGGACACCGTCGCGTACAGATCGGCGGCAATCGTGGGAATCACCCACGCCTGAAGGCCGGGAATGAGTTCGAACAGCGAGGTCGCGAATCCAGCGGCCGCACCTTCAATCGACACGGCGATGGTCTGTCCATGCGCCATGCGTCGCGCGGTTTCATCCTTGATCTCAAGCGGCAGCAGGCGCACCTCGCTGGCGCATGTTGCCGCGCCGCCCAGGTTGCGGATGGTCTGTTCAACCTTTGCGTACTGACGGGCTGTCGCCGCCTGTTCGAGCGTCTTCACGATCATGGCGCGAACGGTTTCGCGCAGCCAGTCCGCCATGGCGGGTCCGCGAACAGGAGCGACGTGCGCCGCCAGACTCATAACGGCCCGCGCTTTTCCGGTCAGGCGTTTTGTCAGGGTTACTGTGAATGGCTTCGGCGCAGCTTCGGCCGCCATCCACTCTTTGAGCACACTCTGTTCATAAACATTCACAGTCGCACCTCGTTTCGCAGGTCATCCTGCAACATCTATATAACAATACATTCGCGGCGCAGAGGCGACTTCCTGCTTTACGCTGCTGACGATTATTGGTAGAGTGAACGTATAACCATGATTTCAGAAGGGGTTTCTCAGTGAAAAGCTTCCGCGACCCGGTGCACAATTTAATCGCCTTCGAAGACAGCGACCGTTTTGTGATCGATTTGATCAATACGGCCGAATTTCAGCGTTTGCGCAGAATCAGGCAGTTGGGCCTTGGAAACATCGCCTATCCCGGAGCGGAACACTCGCGGTTTGTGCATTCGCTTGGCGTGGCGCATCTCATGCGGCGGGTGCTGGACGCCTCGGCGCAGTGGCAGGGGAACATGAACAGCGGCGAGTTGCGGGCCGATGTCAGGTCCTATCGCAATGTTGCGATTGCCGCCGCCCTGCTGCACGATATCGGGCATGGGCCCTTTTCCCACGCGCTGGAAGCGGTGACCTCGCAGCGCCACGAGTTGTGGACCACGGCGATCATCCGTTCTCCCGCGACGGAGGTGCATCAGGTGCTGGAAGGGTACGAGTCGGGATTTTCGGAACAGGTGGCGCAGATCATCGAGAAGAGATTTGAACCGTCGCGGGCCGTTGTTAAGCTGTTGTCGAGCCAGTTGGATACGGACAGGATCGATTATCTTCTGCGCGACGCCCTGATGACTGGAGCGGGATACGGAACATTCGACGTGGAGTGGCTCATTCACGTCATGCGGATCGGCGAGGTCGCGGGGGAGCCGGAAGTTGGCCTTGATCTCGATAAAGGACAGAGCATCGCTGAAGACTACATTATGTGTCGTTACTACATGTATCTGCATGTATATTTCCACAGAACGACGCGCGCGGCGGAAGTCATGATCGAGAAACTGCTGCAAAGAGCGCAGATGATCAGTGCGCAGGTGCCTGGATTCAGCGGCCTGAACGCCTTGCTCGACGGACGGCTTGACGAGGCCGATCACGCGCGCACAGCTGAATATCTGGAATTGGACGACGGCGTATTGTGGGCGGCGATGCATCTGTGGTCGCACCATGCCGATGACGTGCTGCGGGACCTTGCCAAGCGACTGCTGAACAGAAGAGTGTTTCATGGGGTGGACGTGAAAGACGAGTCTCACCGCCGCCGTCTCATGGAGACTCTGGAACAGGAGGCGAGAAGCAGAGGCGTTCCGCCGGAATTCTATGTCGCCCATGACACCGCTGCGAGCCACGCGTATCAGGACGCCTATGTCTCTCCTGGAGGACAGGCTGACGGGGACATGGAACCCTCCGTGAAAACGGGCGAAGGCAGACGCATTTCTGAACAGATTTACCTTTTTGATGATCATGGTCGAGCCCATGAACTGTCCGGGCAGTCTTTCATCGTGAAAGCTGTGCGGGATCGTAAAGTCACAATAGAACGCGTCTTATGTCCGGGGGACTGGTTGCGTGACGGAGCAAGCGAATGAGCATGCCTGGCTGACGGCCGTCCTGTCTGGTGTGGATGTCGGCGTCCACGCTGTCGACACGCGCGGCGTGACAGTCTACTACAATCATAACGCGGGGCGGCTGGACGGACTGCAGCCGAGCGAGGTGACGGGGAGGCACCTGCTTGCCGTATTCCCATCGCTGAGCGAGGAAACGAGTTCGCTGCTGCGCGTCCTGCGGTCAGAGGAAACAATTTCACATCGCCGTCAGTCCTATACAAACTATCGGGGCGATGAGGTGCATACGACCAACACCACCAGGCCGGTGTATGCGGGGGAACGGTTGATCGGCGCGCTGGAGATCGCAGCGGATATGACGGAGATGAAACACCTGGCTGAACGCGTGGTCGATCTCCAGGCGGCGCGGCTGCCGTCGGCCGGGGTCAGGAATGTACGCGGCGGCAGCGGCGTGGTCTGGTCGCTGGCGGATCTTCTGACCGCGACTCCCGAAGTCTTACGCGTGGTGGAGATGGCGAAAAAAGTGGCGGCGACATCGTCTCCGGTACTCGTGTATGGAGAAACCGGCACCGGAAAAGAACTGCTTGTGCAGGGAATTCACAGCGCCAGCGCTCGCGCCGGCAGCGCATTTATCGCCCAAAATTGCGCGGCGTTGCCGGGGGCGTTGCTGGAGGGCATCCTCTTTGGAACTGTGAAGGGCAGTTTTACTGGCGCAGAGAACAGGCAGGGTTTATTTGAACTGGCGCATGGCGGCACCCTGTTTCTCGACGAACTGAATTCCATGCCGCCCGACTTGCAGACTAAGCTGCTGCGGGTTCTGGAAGATCAGCAGGTGCGCCGTCTGGGGGACAACAAGGCCATACCAGTGGACGTCCGCATTGTGGCCGCCATGAACAGCGACCCGGAGGAGGCCGTCAGAACTGGCCAATTGCGCGCGGATCTGTACTACCGGGTGAGAGTCGCTGCGCTGCGTCTGCCTCCGCTTGCCGATCGGCCAGCGGATATTCCGCTGTTGATCGATCATTTTCTCGCGCTCTATAACAAGCGTTTCGGGAAATTCGTGCGCGCCCTGACCGCAGACGCAAAGGACGTTCTGTTACACGCGACATGGCGCGGCAACGTCAGAGAACTGAAACACGCCATCGAGGCGGCGATGATCGTGGTGGAAGATGAGTTGATCGAACGTCAGCACTTGCCGGCGTATCTGCTGCGCGATCATCGTCCGGCTGCTGCTGATACGGTTGCTGATACGGCTGCTGATACGGTTGACAAAGACGGCGCCGCGACGCTGACTTTGTCTGCGCGACTCGCACAAAGCGAACGGCTCTGGATTCAGGAAGCGCTGTCGAAAAGCGGCGGACGCATCGCAAAGGCCGCAGCCAGTCTGGGAATTCCGAGACAGACATTGCAATCCAAGATGAAAAAATACGGATTGTGACTGTGCTGTGGTGAATGAAGGAACCGGCATGGGGCATGCTACTGCTTAACGATGGAAGAGAGGGTGTGGTTGCGTTGGAAAACGGAACAGAACACTTGACGAAGGATGGTTTGCCCACTTCATAAAGAAGCTGGAGGGATGTGCTAAAGACAACTCTTGAGTTGTTTCCGCGTCTGATTTGGCTTTTCAATATATGGATGTGGTATCCTGGCAGTCATCAATTCCATCGTTTCAGGGAACCCTCGGGTTCCCTGATTTTGCGCTGGGCAACCTCGCTCCGCCGGGATCGTGTGCTGTGCCGCTGCTCAAACACGGCTCCGCCGAACTCGACTCGGCACAGCACACGATCCCGGCGGAGCAGGCACCCTGGCATGCATCTTGCTTACTATATGTCTGACTGGCGCCATTACGGGGCGCCGCGCTAAAAAGAAGTGGCGCAGCAGTGAAGAGGGGTGCTGAAAGTGGGAGACCCATACGGAATCAGCAGAGTGATTGAACCAGTCGGGGCCATGCCGCAACCGGCGTGGAAAGTGGATAACAGCAGGCGCTGTGGAGACGATGAGATGTTGATCGACGTTGACATCATCAACATCGATGCGGCGAGTTTCACGCAGATAAAAGACGCGGCTGGAGGCGATCCGGACGCTGTGGCAGACCGGATACGGGAGATCGTCCGGACACGCGGGAAGCTCCACAACCCGGTCACTGGGTCCGGGGGTATGCTGATCGGAACCATCGCACAGATGGGACCGGCTGTCTCCAGACACAATCTGGCTGTCGGCGACCGCGTCGCGACGCTGGTGTCGCTGAGTTTGACTCCGCTTGCGATCACTGCAATCAACCATATCGATCTCTCCAGCGGACAGGTGCAGATTGTCGGTCACGCCATTTTGTTTGACAGTGGAATTTGTGTCAGGATGCCATCCGATCTGCCTGACAGAGTGACGCTTGCGGTCTGTGACGTATGCGGCGCGCCAGCGCAGACTGCGCGGATTGTAAAGGCAGGGCAGACCGTTGCGGTGCTCGGAGCGGGAGGCAAATCAGGCATGATGGTCCTGGCGCAGGCGCGCCGAAATCTCGGCGCAACAGGTAGGCTGATTGCGCTGGAATACGCCGAAAAATCGGCGGAATCGATTCGTTCACTGGGGTATGCGGACGATGTGCTGGTGTGCGATGCGCAAAATCCCGCACAAACGCTCCAGGTCTTCGAGCAGGCGCTTGGCGCGACGCTTGCCGACGTCGCCGTCAACTGTGTGAGCGTTGCTGGCACGGAACTTGCTTCAATAATGATCACACGCGATCGAGGCCTGGTTTACTTTTTTAGCATGGCGACGAGTTTTACGACTGCGGCGCTAGGCGCTGAAGGCCTCGGCAAAGATGTAGACATGATGATTGGAAACGGGTACGCGAGCGGCCACGCGGATCTGGCGCTGGATTTGATCCGCACAGAGCCTGCGCTGCTTGCCGCCTTTGTGCACAAATGCGGGTGATACGGAGAGGGGATGCGGACATGAGTCTGGCAGAGCACGATATCGCGTATGGCAAAAAACAGCGGCACTTTCGGGATATTCCGCTGTGGAAAGACGTGACCGATGCGCAATGGAATGACTGGAAGTGGCAGTTGACCCATACCGTTAATTCCGTCGCGGATCTGGCGCAGGTGATCAATCTGACGGAACAGGAGATCCGTGGCGTGGCGACCGCCGGCAAGGACTCCATACCACTGCGCATCACCCCCTATTATGCGATGATGATGGATCCGGACGATCCCGGTTGCCCGGTCAGACTTCAGGCGGTGCCCATTTCGAATGAGATGAACCGCTCACCCTGGGATATGGAAGATCCGCTTCATGAAGACGAGGATGCGCCCGCTCCCGGACTCACACACCGCTATCCAGACCGCGTGCTGTTTTTGATCACCAATCAGTGTTCGATGTACTGCAGGCATTGCACGCGGCGGCGCTTCTCGGGCCAGGTTGGCCACGCCGTGCCAAAGCCGCAGCTTGACGCCGCCATCGACTATATCCGCAGGACTCCGGCGGTGCGGGATGTATTGCTGTCTGGAGGCGACGGGCTGCTGGTCAATGATCACATTCTCGAATACATCCTCTCCAGTCTGCGGGCGATCCCCCATGTGGAGATCATCCGCATCGGAACCCGCGCGCCGGTTGTGTTTCCGCAAAGAATCACCGAGAATCTCTGCAACATTCTGAAGAAATACCATCCGGTATGGCTCAATACTCACTTCAATCATCCCGACGAAATCACGCCGGAAGCCAAACGCGCATGTGAAATGCTGGTGGACGCGGGCGTTCCCGTCGGCAACCAGAGCGTGCTCCTGCGCGGAGTCAACGACTGTTCGCATGTGATGAAGAAACTGCTGCATGAGTTGGTCAAAATACGCGTTCGCCCTTATTATATTTATCAGTGCGATCTTTCCGAGGGCATTGAACATTTTCGCACCACAGTCTCAAAAGGCATCGAGATTATGGAGGAACTGCGCGGCCATACGTCCGGCTACGCGATTCCAACGTTTGTCGTGGATGCGCCGGGGGGCGGCGGAAAAATTCCGGTGATGCCCCAATACCTGATTTCTCAGGGTCATGGCAAGGTGGTTCTGCGCAATTTCGAAGGCGTTATCTCCGTGTATCACGAACCAACGTATGAAGATCAAGGGTGCCCGCCGTCCTGCACGCACAACCACGAGGAAGAAGCGATCGGCGTGGCCAGACTGCTGCATAACCAGGCTGTCAGTCTGGAACCGCAGGGGCTCAAACGGGCGGTGAGCCACCATGTTCCCGTGAACGAATAAGTCCATGCGAAATTCTGCTTGCGCAGACTCCCATCTTTCGCGGACGGGGTCGCATGGACCAGATCTGGTCGCGCCGCGGATCGTGCGACAGGACGGCTAACTCGGAGGGGCGGGGATCCTGATGACGCACGCGGGACACTCGCCGTTGTGGGAACGCGTAGACGCGCTTGGCGTACGCGATCTGGCCATCGTCGGCGTCAGCAAACACACCGGAAAGACCACAACGCTGGTTCGCCTGATCGAGGACGCCGCCGGCAACGGGCGGCGTTTGGGCGTCGCCACCGTGGGTGTGGACGGGGAACGGGCGGACAGTGTTCTGGGAACGCCGAAGCCGCCCATCCCTGTGCCTGCGGGAACGCTGTTTGCCACAGCCATCGGCGCCATGAAGACAGCATCGGCGTCTGTCGAGTGGCTTGCGCCGACGGGTATATCCTCTCCGTTTGGCGAGGTGTGGCTTGGGCGCGCGGCAACTTCGGGCACGATCTGTCTGGCGGGTGTTCGGCAATTGGCGCATCTGCTGTTTCTGCGGGCGCGGTTTCGTTCGCTCGGAGTGGATCATGTGCTCTTTGACGGCGCGCTGTCGCGTATGATCGCCATCCATCCGGACGCGGTGGAGGGATTCATTCTTTCCACGGGAGCGGTTGCGGGAAGTATAGAGGATGTGGTGCACGCGACAAGGCGGGGGCTGCGCAAGGTGAGCATCGAGCTGGCAGAAGGCGCTGTCGCACAGTTTTGCGCATTGCAGGCGGGGTTTGACGGCATCGCCGTCGCGGCAGTTGAGTTTCCGGCGGCCACCCCTCTGCGCACGCCCGAAGTCGCTCATCAGTTCGCGAAGAAAGACAGGGCCAAGACGCCCGAATGGGCGCGCGCGACGCTCAGCGATATCAAACGCTATCCTGGCGCGAACGCATTTACGGATGATATAAGGGCTACGGCTGATCTGACAGAGCGACATCGGGTGTTCTATTATAGTGGAGCGGTGACGGATGCGGCGGCGCAAAGCATTCTTCTCAGACCAAGCCCCAGTTTGCTGGTCGCCGAAAGTCCGGCGCACGTGTTTTTGTCTGAGGGGGTCTGGCGTCAGTACGCGCGCCATGGACACGCAGTGGCTGTCAGACGCAGTTCGAAGCTGATCGGCGTCACGATCAATCCCGTCTCACCGCGCGGGGTCACGCTTTCGCGCGCGCTGTTGCGACAGCGAATCGAGGCGCTGACCGATGTTCCAGTCTGGGATGTGATGGAGTAGATCGCCAATGTCATTCATGAATAGATGGACGGAAGAGCAGATCGCTTTTTCCCGTGTCAAGGAGCGCATGAGCGCTCTGACACTCTACGGGGTGCGCTTTCAACGCGAGCGCACGCCCTATTTGCGCGGGCAGGAGCAGCACTGGCTACGCGATCGCGCGGATCTGACACTGTTCAGCGGTGTGTTTTCGCAACTGCGCGACGGTGAGCGCACATTCGGACAGCTCGTGCGCGCATTGCTCGTCTTGCTGCCGGATATACGGACGGCGACGCAATTGTTGCAAAAACGGGAACCGCTGTCTACGGAACAATGCGCAAACCTCAAGCGATTTGCGGCGATTGGGCTGCGCATTGACTGCCTGCTGGCAGGCGTCCATGCGCAAAGACCATGGTGGAACGCCGCTGTGCTGGTCAGTGTCCACGCCTGCTTGAGCGACCCCCGTATTAAGGGCGGGGAAGACAACTTGCCGGCGACTGCCCGCGCCGTCGCAGAAACAGTAGATCGGGTATATTCCGACAGCTTTTCTCTCCACACTGTAGCAGACGACACGGTCAGGGAACTGTACGCGACCCTGCAGAGTGTCCGCGCGCGCCGCGCATCCGCAGAGCAGAGGTTTGCACACGCTGTCAGCGCTGACCATCGCGTAGCGGTGCGACGGGATCATACGCTGATCGCTGCGGTCGATGATGCGGCTGCTGTAGAACGGCTGTCTGCAGACCCGCGCTTGCGATTGTTGCAACGAACGGCGTTTGAGATTGTTCTGGAACCGGTCTGGCCAGAGGAAGTGCAGCGACTGCGAGCGAGTGAGGAAGTTCTTGCAGAGCAGCTTGCGATCGGCGAGGAAACAACCCTGCGTCTGGTCAGCGCCCTTCTGGTTCCGTACGCGGATGCGCTGGTAGCCTGCATACAGGGCGTCGGACAACTTGATGACGTATGCGCGCGCGTGGCTGTGGCCTGTGATGAAGGCTGGGCCTGGTCGCGTTTGAATCATGACGGCGCGGCGGTTCTCACAGAGGTGTACCAGCCAGAACGCCAGCAGGACTGGACGCCGTGCACAATGACCATCGACCGTACGGTATCCGTGCTGACCGGACCGAATATGGGGGGCAAAACAGCCGCTCTGAAAACGGTGCTGCTGGCTCTGGCGTGTCACCAGTACGGGTACCCTGTTCCCGCGGTTGCTGTCAGCGCTCCGCTGTTTACCGCGCTCTGTTACGTGGGCGGCGATGCGCAGTCCCTTGTGTCAGGACTGTCGTCGTTTGGCGCGGAAATTGTGGCTCTGCAGGAGGCGATCAGTCTGGACGGGGCCTTTCTCTGTCTCGATGAGATCGGGCGCAACACCAATCCGGCAGAAGGCGCAGCACTTGTAACCGCCCTGCTGGAGACGCTGCTTGACGCGGGAAAGCAAATGACAGTCTGCGCCACCCACTTTACGGTTGCACTGCCAGCGCAGAGGGTGGGCTATTTCCGGATGCAGGGACTAAAACGGGAATTTCTGAACGCCGGTGCTGGACCCGCGTCAGCCTCAGAAGGAATCGACCTGTTGCGTGAGGCGATGGACTACACGATCGTGCGCGTGCAGGATGGCGCCAGCCCGCGCGACGGGCTGGCTGTCGCGCAGTGGCTGGGGCTGCGCGAGGATGTCATTGAACGCGCCAGAAGTCTGCTGGAACGCCGGCACAATGTTCCGGACAGCCTTTCATGATGCTGTGGCCGCCATCAGTGGATGAAAAACCCGCTTGGCTGGAATCGTATGCTGCGCCGAGGCGAGTTCGGCGCAGCCGTGTTTGAGAAGCGGCGCAGCATACGATTCCAGCGGGCAGAGACGATCGGGGGAGTGAACGGTCATGAACAGCAAACTGTTTCTGGATCAGGAGAAGATTGGCGAGGCGCGAACGCTTGCAGCCGCGATTGCCGACGAAGTCGCCGCATTTATCGTGGACAAGACGACTGTGGCGATCGAGCGAACCGTGCTGCGGTTGCTTTCGCTGGACGGCGTGGACGCCGACGGCGTACCGCTGCCAAACGTCGTCGTCGACCATATACATGAACGCGGCCAACTGCATCGCGGCGTCGCCCGCTATGTGATCAACGCGATGCTGCAAACGGGGCTTGGCATCCAGGCGATCGGGGAAGCGGTAGCCGCCGGAGAACTTGATCTGCGGGCGACGCCGCTGCGACCAGACAGGGATATTTTCGCGCGGGGAGAAGAAGAGGCGCAAGTCGCCCTGGCGCGCATCAAGCGCAACCGCGAAGCGCGCGACCGCTTTCTGGGTCGCCTCGGCGAGGGGCCGCAGCCTTACCTGTACGTGATCGTGGCGACTGGGAACATCTACGAAGATGTGGTCCAGGCGCGCGCCGCGGCAAGGCAGGGGGCGGACATCATCGCTGTGATACGCAGCACCGGACAGAGCCTGATCGATTATGTTCCTTATGGCGCCACCACGGAAGGGTTCGGCGGCACCTATGCGACACAGGAAAATTTCCGGATCATGCGCGCGGCCTTGGATGAAGTGGGTGAGGAGATCGGTCGGTACATCAGGCTGTGCAACTACTGCTCCGGACTCTGCATGCCGGAAATCGCCGCCATGGGCGCGCTGGAACGTCTGGATGTGATGCTGAATGACGCGCTCTACGGGATTCTGTTTCGGGATATCAATATGCAGCGCACCCTGATCGACCAGAATTTCAGCCGCATGATCAACTCGTATGCGGGCGTGATTATCAATACCGGGGAAGACAACTACCTGACGACGGCCGACGCCGTGGAGGCCGCGCACACTGTGCTTGCCTCGCAGTTTGTCAATGAGCAGCTTGCCCTGCGCTCTGGACTGCCGGCCGCCCAGATGGGTCTGGGCCATGCGTTTGAAATGGACCCCGCGCTGGAAGACGGCTTTCTGTTTGAATGGGCGCAGGCGCTTATGGCGAGAGAGATATTTCCGGAAGCGCCGCTCAAATATATGCCGCCCACGAAACACATGACGGGCAATATCTTTCGCGGGCATGTCCAGGACGCCCTGTTCAATCTGGTCGGCGCTGCGACCGGACAGGGGATCCAGTTGCTCGGCATGATGACGGAGGCGATCCATACGCCGCTCATCCACGATCGTCAACTGGCGATCGAATCCGCTCGCTACATTTTCAACAATGCGCGGCATTTGCGGGATGAACTGGAGTTTCGGCAAGACGGCAAGATGGTGCGACGGGCGGGTCAGGTGCTTGGCGAAGCGCTCAGCCTGTTGCGGGAAATCGCGGCCAAGGGGTTGTTCAGGGCGCTTGGCGAAGGCCAGTTCGCCGATGTCAGGCGCAGCTTCACGGGCGGTAAGGGATTGCACGGCGTGGTGGTGCGCGCGGACGATTATTACAATCCCATCGAAACTGCCCTGCGCAGCGGCCTGGGGCTTTCCCCGCTGGCTGCGCAGGGGATGCAGAACGAGGAGGCGGGCGAGCATGCGTGACTTGCGGCGCATCAGGCCATACGGCGATACGGCTGACGATGGAATGGTCCAGATCAGTTTCTCGTTGCCAGTGCCGTACGGGGAAGAAGCGAAGGAGGCGGCGCGGCAGTTTGTCGCCAAAATGGGCCTGCTTGAGCCGCAGGTGACGCATGCCGCCGATCTGGGCGAAGACATGACATTTTTTGTTGTGTACGGGAGGGCGACTCAAGAAATCGACTACACAACGATCAAGGTGCCAAAAGTAGAGAGCCCAATCATGAATTTTTACGAGATCAACCAGTTTATACGAGAGCGCATCGGGCGCAAAATCGTCGTCCTTGGCGCATGCACTGGCACGGACGCGCATACGGTGGGCATCGATGCTATTATGAATATGAAGGGATATGCAGGGGAGTATGGATTGGAGCGCTATCCAGAAATTGCAGCCTACAATCTGGGCAGCCAGGTCGTGAACGAAGAACTCGTCAAAAAAGCGCTTGAACTCAAAGCGGACGCGATTCTGGTATCGCAGGTGGTCACACAAAAGGATGTGCATATTCCCAATTTGGGTGAACTGGTGGAGTTGCTGGAGGCCCAAGGGATGCGCAAGAGGATCATTCTGGTGTGCGGCGGTCCGCGTCTGGGCCATGAACTGGCTCTCGAACTCGGTTACGACGCCGGGTTTGGACCGGGAACGCTTGCTCCCGAGGTCGCTTCGTTTATCGTACATGAAATGGTCAAGCGTACAGTGGACTGAGATTTGGGAGGGAACCGGTTGTGAATGTGCTGGGGATTATCGCTTTTAGCATCTTGCTGATTGCAGCCTTGTACGGATTTTTCTCAGGGGTGTATCGGCGGTACCAGTTTCTTCGCCTGGGTCAGGAGGAGAATCGGTCGGACAACAGTGGGGCGCGGATGCGTTCCTTCCTCAAATACGTTCTCGGTCAAGGGAAAGTGCTCGCTGAACCGTCTGGAATCGGACACTTTTTCATCTTTTGGGGATTTATCATCCTGGGGTTCGGAGAACTCGATTTCTTCTCGTATGGACTGTTCGGCGTGCACATTCCCGGTTTTACGGCGCCCTGGTTTACATTTGGTCAGGAACTGTTCGCCGCCTTTGTCATGGTGGCTGTCATCGTCGCGGCGTTGCGTCGCTACGTGTGGCGCCCGATGAGGCTGGAAGCGACTTTTGAAGCCGGGTTTATCCTGTTTCTCATTTTTGTAATCGTTGTCACGTTATATATAGTTAGCGGATTCAACGCACTGCAACAGGGAGTGCTTCTCGGTTCGGACGCTCCTGTGTCAGGTCTTGTCGCCAGCGTCTTTGCGGGAGTCGGCGCAAGTACGGCGGGTGTCATAAGCCAGATTGCTTTTTGGGCGCACACAATCGCTATACTGGCATTTCTCGTGTTTATTCCACGGTCCAAGCATCTGCATATGATTGGAGCGATGTTCAACACTTATTACCGCAATCTGGGCCCGGTCGGAAAAATACGCAAACTCGATCTGACTGATGAGTCCGTGGAGCAATTCGGCGTAGCGCAGGTCAACCAGTTTACCTGGAAACAGCTTCTCGACGGCTATGCCTGTACAGAGTGCGGGCGGTGTCATGTCAGTTGTCCAGCGACGCTGACCGGGAAAGACCTGTCGCCGAAATATTTGATTATGAAAATGAAAGATCATCTGATTGAGACTGCTCCAAGCCTGCTCGCGGAGCGAAAGCTGGCGGCCGGGGCGGAAGACTGGGAACTCGCGACGACCCCGCCTGAGCTTGCCATGATTGGCGATGTCTACACGGAAGATGAGATCTGGGCGTGCACCACCTGCCGCGCCTGTGAAGAAGCTTGTCCGGTATTCAACGAGCATGTCAGCCTGATCATCGATATGAGGCGCAATCTCGTGTTGACAGAGGGGAAGGCGCCTGGAGAAGTCAACCGCACATTTACCAACCTCGAACGGCATTCCAACGAGTGGGGCCGGCCGCGTTCGGCGCGCGCTGAGTGGGCGCAGGGGCTCGCTGTGAAGACCATGGCGGAGACGGAAGGAAAGGTTGAATATCTCTATTACGTGGGCACGGCGGCCTCATTTGACCAACGCAATCAGAAGATCGCCAGGGCTTTTGCCCAGTTGCTGCTGAAGGCGGGCGTCAGTTTCGCCATTCTCGGCGCTGAAGAGGAGAGTGACGGCGACTCGGCGCGTCGTCTCGGCAATGAATTTCTGAGCCAGGAGCTGATGGCGAAAAACATCGAGATCTTCCAGTCGTACGGGGTCAAAAAGATTGTCACCACCGATCCGCACGCGTACAATGCATTTCTTAAAGAATATCCGGATTTCGGATTCACGGCTGAGATCGTTCATCATACGGAGATGCTGGCCAGACTGATTGACGGGGGCAATCTGCATCCGGTCAATAGAATCACGCGCAAGGTCACCTACCATGACTCCTGCTACCTGGGGCGCTATAATGGAATCTATGACGCACCGCGCTACATTTTGGGCAAGATTCCGGGAATCGAACTGGTGGAGATGGAACGCAGCCGCAACAAGAGTATGTGCTGCGGAGCCGGCGGAGGATCGATGTTCAAAGAGGAAACCGGTGATCAGCGAATCAATGTGCTGCGTACAGAGCAGGCTCTGGAGACGGGAGCTTCCACAATCGCGACGGCTTGTCCCTATTGCATGACCATGCTGATTGACGGCGCCAAGGCCACGGGAACGGAGGAACAGGTGGACACGCTGGATGTGGTGGAACTTTTGCTGGAGGCTATCTGACCTGATTCGATTTGTTGTGAGGTGGCGGGAAATGGATCTGTCTGTCAGGAAGGCCCGTGAGGCTTATTCATATCGCGCGGGCGTTTATGACCAAATCACGGTCGAGGTGGCTACGGAGTTCGCCCTGACCGTCTTTGTGGACGGCCAGGAATTCGCGACGCTGGTGTGTACGCCTGCGGATCTTGAGGAACTGGTCGTGGGATTTCTTGCGTCGGAAGGGATCATCAAATCGTACGGAGACATTCAAGCGCTGCTCATTTCAGGCGAGGACGGCTCCGCCTATGTAAGTTTGCTTGCTCCGGTGACGCTCGATCCTGCGCATTTCGCCAAACGGTATATCACTTCCTGTTGCGGTAAGGGGCGGCAATCTTTTTACTTCTACAATGACGCACAGACTGTGCCGGTCACGGCTACAGGACCAGGGTTGCAGCCGGCGGCCATTCTGCAGTTGACCGCCGCTTTGCAGCAGGAATCGCTGTTATTTCAAATTACGGGCGGAACGCACAACGCGGCGCTGTGCGACCATATAGGCGCGATCATCGCGATCCGCACGGATATTGGCCGGCACAACGCTCTCGATAAACTCTGCGGCTATCTGCTCATGGAGCGGCGATCCGCCACCGCGCTGGTGCTGGCGTTCAGCGGCCGCGTCTCATCGGAAGTGCTTCTGAAGGTGGCCAAAATGGGAGTGGGAACGGTCCTGTCCAAGTCTGCGCCCACTGAGTTGGCGCTGCAGATGGCTGAGGAACTTGGTGTGACCGTCGTCGGATTTGTCAGGGAGGGCGGCTTTACAGTGTATACGCACCCGGAACGCGTCCGCTTGCCCATGCCCCTGTCCTGACTCGGGGAAACGCCCAGCCTGCCGCCAGCCAGCAGTGCCCGGATGAGCCGTGCCCGGACGCCGGATGAACCTCGGTTCCTGTTCGCGGAGGCGCAAATATGGTAGGCTGAGTCTGACTAGACTGAACGCTCGGTCATCAGAGCGTTCGCCGGAGGCGGTAATATGAAGAGTGTCATTGTTGGCGCAGCGAGGACTCCCTTTGCAAAATTGGGGGGAGCGCTTTCAGCGTTGCCTGCCGTTGCTTTGGGCGGCGCGGCGATTCGCGAGGCGTTGCTGCGGGCTGCCGTCACGCCGGAGGCAGTGGATGAAGTCATTATGGGCATGGTGCTCCAGGGCGGCGCTGGCCAGATTCCATCGCGCCAGGCAGCGCGCCTTGCCGGGTTGCCGTGGACCACTCCTACGGAGACGATCAACAAAGTGTGCGCATCGGGACTGCGCGCCGTGACGATGGCGGACGGGCTGATTCGCGCCGGCGACATAGAGGTGGCAGTCGCGGGAGGGATGGAGAGCATGTCGAATGCTCCCTACGCCGTTCCAGGCGCCCGCTTCGGACTGCGGATGGGCGACGCGCCTCTTGTTGACCTGATGGAGTATGACGGACTGCGCTGCTCCTTTTATGGTGTGCACATGGCCGTACACGGTTCTGCGGTCGCAAGAGAGTACGGAATTACGCGTGCTGCGCAGGATGCGTGGGCGCTGCGTTCTCAGGAACGGGCCGTCGCCGCGATGGACGCAGGCAGATTGCAGGAAGAGATTGTGCCCGTACCCGTCAAGACCAGGAAAGGCGAAACGCTGGTCGCGGCGGACGAAGCGCCGCGCCGCGACACGAGTTTAGCTCAACTGGCGAAACTGCCGCCCGTCTTTGACGCAGACGGCACCATCACGGCGGGCAATGCGCCGGGAGTTAACGATGGCGCGGGGGCGCTGGTCGTGATGAGTGAAGAACGGGCGCGGCGCGAGCACAGAGAGGTTTTGGCCACCATCATCGGTCACGCGGAAGTGGCGCAGGAAGCGCCGTATATCGCGACGGCCCCAGGGCTGGCGATACAGAAATTGCTGAAGCAACAGGGGCTTTCCGTACATGATATTCAACTGTTTGAAGTCAATGAAGCGTTTGCGGCCGTGACGCTGACAAGCCAAACCATAGTCGATTGGGATCCGGAACTTGTCAATGTCAATGGCGGCGCCATCGCTTTCGGGCACCCGATCGGAGCCAGCGGCGCGCGTATCATCATGACTTTGATCTATGAACTGCGGCGGCGCGGCGGCGGTCTGGGCATTGCCGCCATCTGCAGTGGGGCAGCCCAGGGAGACGCGGTGCTCCTGGAGGTAAAGGGAGGGGCGTATTGACTATAATGGCAAATATAAATCGTGTGATGGTGATCGGCGCCGGACAGATGGGAAGCGGTATTGCCCAGACGGCGGCGCTGGCAGGACGCAGCGTGGTGTTGCAGGATGTGCAGCAGACCTATACGGAACGGGGCGTTGCAACGATCCAGGCCAGTCTGCAACGATTTGTGAAGAAGGGGCAATTGACGGAAGCGGATACGGCGCTCGCTCTTTCGCGCATCGCGACGACGACTGACCTGACAATGGCCGCCGATGCAGATATGGTGATCGAAGCGGCGACGGAACAGATGGAAATCAAGAAGGACATCTTTCGCAAACTGGATCATGTGGCGTCGGCTCATGCGATTCTCGCATCCAATACGTCATCGCTGCCAATCACGGAGATAGCCGCCGTGACAAAACGTCCCCAGCAAGTGATCGGCATGCATTTCATGAATCCCGTTCCCCTGATGAAGCTGGTGGAAGTGATTCGCGGGTTGCAGACGTCTGACGACGTGTTTGCCGCAGTCAGCCAGTTCGCCGTCGACCTTGGCAAAACTCCCGTGGCCGTGCAGGACTTTCCCGGATTTATCTCCAACCGGATCCTGATGCCCATGATTAACGAGGCGATCTATTGTGTTTTTGAGAGTGTCGCGGAACCTCAGGCCATCGACGAAATCATGAAACTCGGCATGAATCACCCGATGGGTCCGCTGCAACTGGCCGACTTTATCGGACTCGATACATGTCTCTATATCATGGAAGTCCTTTATGAGGGTTTCGCAGATTCCAAGTATCGACCCTGTCCGCTGCTGAAAAAATATGTGGCGGCAGGATGGCTCGGGAAGAAATCGGGACGCGGGTTTTACGTTTACAGTTAGGGGAGCGTTGTGCGACCAGGAGGGGCTGACCGTGGATCTTAGACTGAGCGCGGAACAAGAGGCGATGCGCAAACTGGTCCGCGACTTCGCGCAGCGGGTGATCGTTCCACAGGCGCAAGACATTGACGACAAGGATGAATTTCCGCGCGATATTGTCAGGCGTATGGGTGAACTGGGACTGCTTGGGTTGCCCATCCCGGAGGAGTTCGGCGGCGTTGGCGCCGACTATGTCTCCTACATGCTGGCGATTGAAGAGATTTCTTACGCCAGCGCGGCCATCGGAGTGATCCTGGCGGTGCACACGTCGGTGGGAACCATGCCGATTCTCCATTTTGGAACGCCGCTCCAGCAGGAACGGTATGTTCCGAAACTCGCGGCGGGCGAATTGCTGGGAGCGTTTGCGCTCACGGAACCAAACGCGGGATCGGACGCCCAGAGCATTCAGATGCGCGCGGTTCGGGTGGGTGATCACTATCTGCTTTCCGGCAACAAAGTGTTCATCACAAATGGCGGCGAGGCGGACATCTATACGGTGTTTGCGGTGACCGATCCCGGACCGGGGGCGCATGGCATGTCCGCGTTTATTGTGCCGCGCGCAACGGCGGGCTTTTATGTTGGGAAGAAGGAGCGCAAGATGGGGCTGAATGGGTCGTCCACAGCGGAACTTATTTTCGACGAAGCGGTTGTGCCCGTGGAAAATCGGTTGGGCGAGGAGGGGGAAGGCTTTCGCATCGCGATGTCACAGCTTGACGGCGGTCGCATTGGCATCGCTGCCCAGGCTCTTGGCATTGCCCGCGCAGCGTTTGACGCCGCAAAGGGGTACACGCTGACGCGCAGGCAGTTTGGTCGGCCAATCGCTGATTTCCAGGCCATTCAAAGCATTTTGGCAGACATGGCGACACAGATTGAGGCCGCCAAGTGGTTGACTTATCGCGCGGCCGCCTTGCGGGCTGCGCTTCTGCCCTGTACGATGGAGGCGTCGATGGCAAAGCTGTACGCGACCGATACGGCGATGCGCGTGACGACCGATGCGGTGCAATTGTTCGGCGGATATGGATACACCAAGGATTTCCCTGTTGAACGATACATGCGCGATGCGAAAGTGACGCAGATTTACGAAGGCACCAACCAGATTCAGAGGATTGTCATCGCCAAGGCGCTGGCGCGTACGGCGCTTGATTGAGGGGGAGATACGATGAACTTTACGCTCACAGATGAGCAGTTGGCACTGCGCAAAGTGGTCAGAGATTTTGCCGGACGCGAAGTGGCTCCATCGGCTGCGGAGCGTGACGAGTTGGAAGTGTTTGACCGTTCCATCTTCACCAAAATGGCAAGGATCGGTTTGACGGGCATCCCCTGGCCAGAGGAGTACGGAGGCGCCGGTCTGGACTTCATGAGTTACGTGATTGCCGTCGAGGAACTGTCGCGTGTCTGCGCATCAACGGGCGTCACGCTGTCAGCGCATGTGTCCCTGGCTTCATGGCCGATCTATAAGTTTGGTACGGAAGAGCAGAAGCAGAAGTACCTGCGGGCGCTCGCGCAGGGGGAAAAACTCGGCGCCTATGGATTGACAGAGCCGAGCGCCGGAACGGACGCGGCCAGTTTGCGGACGACCGCCGTGAAGCAGGGCGACCACTATGTTCTAAACGGCACCAAACTATTTACAACCAACGGCGGCGAGGCGGATATCTATGTCGTGTTTGCGACGACAGACGCCGCGGCGAAGTCAAAGGGCGTCACCGCATTTATCGTCGAAAAAGGAATGTCCGGGTTTACATTTGGCAAGAAAGAGAAGAAGATGGGCATCCGTTCCTCTCCGACTGTAGAACTGATCTTTGACCAGTGCGAAGTACCTGCCGAAAATGTGTTGGGTCAAGAGGGCGCAGGCTTTAAAATCGCCATGATGACGCTTGACGGCGGCCGTAATGGCATTGCGGCGCAGGCGGTGGGGATCGCTGACGGCGCGTTGCACGCCGCGCTCGCGTATGCCAAGGGGCGCACCCAGTTTAATAGGCCGATCACTGAATTTCAGGCGATCCAGTTCAAGCTGGCCGATATGGCGACGGCGATCGAAGCGGCGCGCTTGCTCACGTATCAGGCGGCCTGGCTGGAGGATCACGGCATGTCGTACGGTAAGGCGTCGGCCATGGCGAAAGTGATGGCTTCGGATACAGCGATGCGAGTCGCGGAAGAAGCGGTGCAGATTCATGGGGGGTATGGGTTTACACGCGACTATCCCGTGGAGAGAATGATGCGCGACGCCAAAATTACGCAGATCTACGAAGGTACCAATGAAGTTCAGCGGATGGTGATCGCCGGCTATGTTCTCAAGGAATAGCAGCGGAAATGTTCGTGCTTGAATGCAGGCCGCCGGCAAAAGGGGTTTGGATGCGCAGTGGACGAGTTGGTCACGGAGATTGCGGCGGCGCGCCGCCGCGCGGTGGCGCGGGCGATCAGCCAGGTGGAAGAAGGCGGCGAATCCGCCCGTCTATTGCTCACGCGCTTGCGCAGCCATATCGCGCAGGTCGGCGCGTCAGTTCATGTGATCGGGCTGACGGGTCCGCCGGGAGCGGGGAAGAGTTCACTGAGCGACCAGTTGATTTTCCATTTGCGTTCACTCGGGAAGCGGGTGGCCGTCCTTGCGGTGGACCCCAGCAGTCCGTTCACAGGCGGGGCGGTGCTGGGGGACCGTGTGCGCATGAATCGGCATGCGACCGATCCCGCCGTGTTCATCAGGAGCATGGGAACGAGAGGGGCTGCCGGAGGACTCGCCAAACCGGTGCGCGACGCGGCCACAGTGCTGACCGCCGCCGCGTTTGACGTGATCCTGATTGAGACGGTCGGCGTCGGCCAGTCCGAACTTGATGTGATGTTTGTCGCCGATACTGTTGCCGTGATCCTCACGCCCGCTGGGGGCGACCACATTCAGACGGCGAAGGCTGGAATCATGGAGATCGGCGACCTGTTTGTCGTCAACAAATCCGATTTACCTGGAGCAGGGCGTACGGCAAAGGATATTCAGGATATGCTGCATATCCGGACGGGGCGCGCAAAATCCGCAGCAGAACCGGAAGAGTGGGCCATTCCAGTGATTCTCACCTCGACCTTCGCGAATGAAGGAACGGATCTGTTGTGGAAAGCTCTGCAGGGTCATTTTGATTACCTTGTCAGAACGGAGCGTTTGAACTGGCGACGCGGTCGCGGTCGCGTTCGGGAACTGAGAGAACTGCTGGAGCGGCAGGTGGCCGGGGAAGTGGAGCGCAGATGGCAAAACGACGCGCTTTGGCTGGATCTGCAGTCGCGTGTGCAGGGCGATCGACTGCCGGTGGCCGCAGCGGTGGACATGGCGCTGCAAAGTCTGCTCAAAGACTGATTGCTGAACCTTCCCCGGTGTGCTTTAATTGCAACATGGATGGAATGTAAGTGCGCTCGGCCGGGGTTGTATACTGCGCCCGTCGCGAGTTCGGCGCAGCCGTGTCTGAACAGGGGCGCAGTATACAACCCCAGCCAGCAGAAAATTTCGGCCAGCAGAAACTTTCGGCCAGCAGAAACTTTCGGCCAGCAGAAACTTTCGGCTGCAGAAACATTTTTCGTGATGGATAACATGGTTGGGAGTGTGCGAGGTGGCTGCTGAACAGAAGTTGCAAGAGCGTTCCAAAACTGAACTGCGTGAGATGTCACTGGTGGAAGTGGCCCACGCTGTCCTGCTGGAGACGAAAGAACCGTTCTACTATCGCGACCTGATGAATCGGGTGGCCGCGTTGCGCCAGATGGGGCGTGAAGAAGTTGACGAATCCATCGCAAGACTGTATACCGACATAAACATCGATGGAAGGTTTCTCTGCATTGGTGACAATGTGTGGGGCCTGAAACGTTGGTATCCGCTTGAACGGACCACAGAACGAGGATCGAGCAAGCGTTTCGTGCGCAAGGATGTGCACGAGTCCGACGACGATGACAGCGACGACGATGACAGCGAAGTCGATGAGATTGAACTGCTCGATGAGGAACCGCCCTTCGCTTATGAAGACGAGGAAGAAGTTCTCGAAGAGGAAGAGACGTTGGTCGAGGAAGAATTGGAGTTTCTGGAGGAAGATGATGACGACAGCGATGAGCTGGCGGATGAGGACGAGGAAGAGAACTGAGATTTCCGGGTTTTCCGCTTGACAGGATGATCGCCTTCTCGGTACGATAAACAAGTCAATCGGATATTGTTATGTAGTGCGTTCTGGCAGTGGCCAGGACGTTTATTTTGTAATGGAAATGCAGGGGGCATGGGGAAATATGACCAAGTTTATATTTGTAACAGGAGGCGTGGTTTCGGGTCTGGGTAAAGGAATCACAGCAGCGTCTCTGGGTCGGTTGCTAAAAAATCGCGGACTGCGTGTCACGATTCAAAAGTTTGATCCTTACATCAATGTGGATCCGGGCACCATGAGCCCCTATCAGCACGGCGAGGTGTACGTGACAGGGGACGGAGCAGAGACGGATCTGGATCTTGGTCATTACGAGCGATTTATCGACATCAACTTAACTCAGGACAATAATGTCACGTCCGGACGAGTATATTTTTCGGTCTTGAATCAGGAACGGCGCGGCGATTATCTGGGTGGAACGGTTCAGGTCATTCCACACATCACCAATGAAATCAAGGAAAGACTGCTGCGCGCGGCGACTCCGGACATGGATGTGGTCATCACGGAGATCGGCGGAACAGTGGGTGACATTGAAAGTCTGCCGTTTCTCGAAGCGATACGTGAACTGCGGAGTGATATCGGCCGTGATCATGTCATGTATATTCATGTCACTTTGATCCCCTTCTTACGAATGGCCGGAGAGGTCAAGACAAAACCGACTCAGCACAGTGTTGCTGAATTGCGGAGCATCGGCATTTCTCCCCAGGTTATCGTGTGCAGAACGGAAGTGCCGCTGTCCATGGAGGTGAAACGCAAGATTGCTTTATTTTGCGATACGGAACAGGAAGCTGTGATTGAGGCGCGCGACGCGGAGATTCTGTATGATGTACCGCTGATGCTGCAACAGGAGGGTCTTGACGATTATGTGGTGCGCTATCTTGGCCTTGCATGTCCACCCGCCGACATGCGAGAATGGAAATTGATGGTCAATCGCATCAAAGAGATCCGAAAAAGTGTGAAGATCGCACTCGTTGGCAAATACGTGGCGTTGCACGATGCCTATCTGAGCGTGGCGGAAGCGCTGTTTCACAGTGGCGTGGCCAATGACACCATCGTGGAGATTGACTGGGTGCAGTCGGAGGATATCACGCCTGAAAATGTTTCGCTGCTGCTGGAACAGGCTGACGGGATACTCGTTCCCGGTGGATTCGGGGATCGGGGAATTGAAGGGAAAATACTGGCCACCCAGTATGCGCGTGAACGCAAGGTGCCTTACTTCGGCGTGTGTCTCGGGATGCAGATGGCTGTTGTCGAATATGCGCGCAACGTTCTCGGGCTGACAGAGGCTCATAGTTCGGAAATAAGCGAGTTGACGCCCGACCCTGTGATTGATTTGTTGCCTGAGCAAAAGAATGTGGAAGACAAGGGGGGAACGATGCGACTCGGGCAGTATCCTTGCGCCGTTATACCATCCACCAGAGCGGCGGCTGCCTATGGAACTGCATACATCGAGGAAAGACATCGCCATCGGTATGAATTCAACAATGATTACCGGGAACGTATGGAAAAGGCGGGGATGCGTGTGAGCGGCACTTCGCCAGATGGCCGTCTGGTGGAGATCGTGGAGTTGCGCGATCACCCCTGGTTCGTTGCCGTGCAGTTTCATCCCGAATTCACATCGCGACCGAATCGCCCGCAACCTCTGTTTCGCGATTTCGTGACCGCTTCACTGCGCCATGCTGAAGAAAGGGCGCGTCCAGTGCAGATGAGTTAACGGATCTCCCATCTTCAGGCAGGAATATGAATTCATATGTAGAAATACATCACATATGGATACGTAATGGCGCCAAGCGTTCTCCCTGCACAAGGAGGTACTGGGATGATCAGCAAAGTACTCGTTGTAGACGATCAGTATGGCATTCGCGCATTGTTGCAAGAAGTGCTGAGTCGCGACGGTTACCAGGTCTATCTTGCTGCGAGCGGCAACGATGCGCTGTCCATCGTTGCCGACGAACACCCGGATCTGGTTTTGCTTGACATGAAAATTCCCGGCATGGACGGCATCGAAATTTTGACGAACATACGCAAAACAGATCCTTTTCTGAAGGTCGCCATGATGACAGCGTATGGGGAACTGGACCTGATCAAGGAGGCGGGAGCGCTGAGCGCGCTCGGGCATTTTGTGAAACCGTTTGACATTGACGAGGTGCGCCGCTTCGTCAGGAGTGTGATTGGGGTGGTGCAGGATGGATCAGGACTACAGCAGTTTGATGACTTCTAGTTTCGGAAGTCGCCTGGATACAGTTTTGATTCGCGTCCGGTTTTCGGAGGCGGAGGCTCACTATGCAGGGCGGCTTGTCGAGGGAGCAAAGATCCTCCAACTCTTTGGCGATGTCGCAACGGAACTCCTCATTCGCAGTGACGGCGACGAAGGATTGTTTGTGGCGTATGACGAAGTGTCATTCAAAGCGCCTGTATACGCCGGAGATTATGTGGAGGCGTTCGGAAGAATCGTCAGTACTGGAAATACATCGCGCAAAATGGAGTTTTTCGCCTTTAAAGTAATCCGGGGGGGCGTCGATTCAAGCGTTCCATCTGCAGCAGAAGTGGTTGATCCTCCTGAACTGCTCGTCCATGCGTCGGGCACCTGCGTCGTTCCCCTAAACAGACAGAGACGGGTGTGACAGACGTGGACAAACTTGTTATTACAGCGGCCCTGAACGGCGCCGAGGTTACCCGTGAACAGACTCCGCATGTGCCCATTTTGGCGGAAGAGATTGCCGCCGCCGCCGCCGAAGCTGCAGCGGCGGGTGCGTCCATCGTGCATGTTCACGCCCGCAACGTCGACGGTACACCCACACAGGATAAACGTGTATACCGGGACATTATCAAACGGATCACTGCGGCGTGCGATGTGATTGTGCAGGTCTCAACCGGCGGGGCTGTCGGAATGACCGCAGAGGAACGGGGCGACGTTATTACGCTAGCTCCGGAGATGGCCACACTCACAACGGGCACGGTCAATTTCGGTACAGGCGTGTTTATGAATGAGCCGTCTACCATCGAACGTTTTGCGGACATGATGCGTCTGCATGGTGTCCGTCCTGAGATCGAAGTGTTTGATGTCGGGATGATCGCTGCGTCAGAACGCCTGGTCCGCGCTGGAAAGCTGTCTGCGCCGCTGCATTTTGACCTTGTCTTGGGCGTGCCTGGGGCCATTCCGGGGGAAATAAGACATCTCATGCATATGATTTCCACGCTGCCGGAGGGCAGCACTTGGACTGCGGCGGGCGTCGGACGTGCGCAACTTCCTGTCGCGACGGCTGCGCTGCTGCTTGGCGGCCATGTTCGGGTAGGACTTGAAGACAACATCTATTACAGCAAGGGTCAACTGGCCGTGTCCAACGCGCAACTGGTGGCGCGCGTGGCGCGCCTCGCCGGCGAGTTGGGCCGGGATATCGCGAATGCCGAAGAGGCGCGCCGGATAGTTGGGATTTCCGGCCGATCATGATATCATGATGGGGACAGGCGCGGTGGTGGCATTGCTGCGTCTATACTTGGGAACGGATGGTTATCACGGGGATGGAGGGGAATCGTTTGCCTTTTGGTTCATTTAAGGAAGCGTTGCACGATGGATTGCAAAACGGCTATGCCGTTGGCCAGTTCAATATCAATAACCTGGAGTGGACACAGGCGATTGTCGAGGTTGCCAATGAGGAAAGGTCGCCCGTTATTTTGGGAGCCTCTGAAGGCGCTATCAAATATATGGGTATTGAGTACATGTCGGCCATTGTGAAAGCGGCGGCGGAGATGTCGACTGTACCTGTCATTTTGCACCTGGATCACGGCGGCAGTTACGAAATGGTGCTCAAATGCATTCGCTACGGATTCACTTCAGTCATGATTGACGGGTCTCATCATCCTTTCGAGCAGAATATCGAATTGACCAAGAGGGTAGTTGATGCGTGTCATTCTCTTGGTATCCACGTTGAAGGCGAACTGGGCCGGATCGGGGGAGTGGAAGACGATCTCACCGTCGACGCGCGCGAGGCTTCATTGGTACAGCCGGATGAAGCCGTCCGTTTTGTGCGCGAGACCGGGATTGACGCGCTGGCTCCAGCTATTGGTTCAGCTCACGGCCATTACAAAGGAAAGCCCGATCTGGCATTTGACCGTCTGGCCCAAGTGCGCGATCTGACAGGTGTTCCGCTGGTATTGCACGGAGGAACGGGCATACCGGACGATGACATTCGGCATGCGATCAGTCTGGGCGTCAGCAAGATCAACGTCAATACGGAAAACCAGTCTGCGTTTACAAACGCGGTCCGCGAGATTTTTGATCGCGACAAGGAAGTCTACGATCCGCGCAAGTATCTCGGACCTGGACGCAACGCCATCAAGGAAGCTGTACGCACTAAAATTCGTCTGTTTGGCAGCGCAGGCCGGGCCTGAAATTCGCGGCGGCGGCTGAAGGCGCAGAGTGGGGGAGTGTTTGTTGCGGTTCTATCTGGCAACCGACCAGTCTGGCGAAGCGAAGAAAGCAGCCGCGCTCGGATTTGTTCATGGTCTTTTCATTCCCCGTAAGGAAGTGCTTCGTGCTGGCCGCGATTACGCCGCACTCGTAACGGAACTGGCTGCTCCGCATTTTAGCTGGATCGGAATCGAATCTTCAGAACTTGACGCGAAGGGTATGGTCGATGAAGCGCGCCGAGTCGCAAAGGCGGCCGCTGTACGGTTGACTTGTCTGATGCCCATGTCGCTTGAGAGTGTCAGGGCTCTTGCGCTGGCAACTGCGGAGGCGGACATACTGGGCGGAGTGCAGTATGTGTGCTCCCAGGCGCAGGCAATCATCGCGGCGCGGGCGGGCGCGAGTTGTATCGTGATGGACGCCGCAGTCCTCGGCGGTGCGGACATCGAGATAGCCGCTCTTGTTTCCCACACAAAATCGATTTTTTCTGCCGGCGGCCTGGATACTGCGATTCTGGTCAGCGCTGTCTCCACTGCCGCGGATATCGCCAGGGTGGCTGCGGCGGGAGCGGACGGCGTCATCTGCGACTGGGCCGCGCTGCAAAGTGCAGCCTACCACCCGAGCACAGACGCAACCATCGTACGCAGACTTTCCGAGTGGCAACCGGAAAGGGTATAAAGCGCATAATGAGTATAAAGAGTATAGCCCCTCACTTCCATGTCTGAAGTTTCGCAAAGCACCATCTCTGACGCAGTTGCTGATCCAGATTGGAGGCATGACTATGAGTGCTGTGGAACTTGGTTCGTTTTCATCGGGTATTGTGGTTATCGTCATGTGTGTGTTGGGCATTATGCTGACGATACATTATATTCGCAAACGTCAAGCTCATACACTGTGGTGGGCAGTGTCGTTCTGGCTGGCGTCGTTTGCGGCGGTGACGGATTTCATCTCTTACCAGACTGGCGGATGGACGCTCTGGCAATACCGGATGTACCTGTTTGCTGCGGCGACGCTCGTCGCGTACATGGGGGCGGGAACCATCTATCTATTTTCCTCCCGGATTGGGCGAATTTATGTGCTGGTCATGAGTGCAGTAGCCTTAGCGCTGCTGGTTACACTGATGGGCACAGCGTACCCTGATGTCGCGACATTTCCGGCAGGCGAACAGGCGGCCAACTTCATTCCGCTTGGGGTGGCGGCCTACTTTGGAATCCTGAGCGGCGTGGGCGCCATCGCTCTGTTTGGCGGCGCCGTCTATTCCTGGATTAAATCGCGGAAATCGTATAATCTGTGGATTGCGCTGGGCGCGCTCATCTTTTCGGTTGGTGGCGTCGTGGGCAGCGCAGTTGGCGTCTATCAACTGTTTTATGTATTTCAGGCGGTGGGCTCGATTGTATTGTACCGTGGGATCGCCCTGACGTTTCCCCACCTGGTTCGGCGCGGAAGCGGCGTAGTTCGCAGGCAGAGACCGCAGTGAGCGGTTCGGCGCAGGGTAAGGAGTGAGACAAAATGGAGAGTTATATTCAGCGCCTGTTTGCCGAGCGCATTGGCGGTTCCTCATTTGGCAAGGATACGGCGCTGTACAAGTTTGAGAAGATCAAACGCGCAAAACTGGCGGCGTTGACGGCTCACCCCGATGTTGCGATGATTGATATGGGTGTTGGCGAGCCCGATGAACGCGCTGACGATGGGATTGTCGAGGTGCTGGCGCGAGAAGCGGCGAAACCGGAGAATCGTTTCTACGCGGATAATGGCATCCCCGAGTTCAAACGCGCTGCGGCAACTTATTTGGCGGATGTATATGGGGTGCAGGGGATCGATCCGGAACGGGAAATCATCCATGCGATCGGGTCCAAACCAGCGCTGGCCATGCTCCCCAGTGTGTTCATCAATCCAGGGGATATCACGATCATGCCCGTTCCCAACTACCCGGTGTTGGGAACGCATACAGTGTATCTGGGCGGAACAGTCCACACCCTGCCCATTATGCCGGACAACTCGTTTTTGCCAGATCTGGCGGCCATTCCGCAGGATGTCTGCCGCCGGGCCAAACTGCTCTATCTGAACTACCCCAACAATCCAACCGGCGCCACCGCAACGCAGGAGTTTTTTGCCGAAGTCGTGGCGTTTGCGAGGCGCAACGACATTGTGGTTGTTCATGACGCCGCTTACGCCGCCCTTACTTTCGACGGCCGCCAGCCGCTGTCCTTTCTCTCGGTTCCAGGCGCCAAAGAGGTGGGCGTCGAATTGTTCTCTCTCTCCAAAGCCTACAACATGACTGGCTGGAGAATCGCCTTTGTCGCCGGCAATGAACTGCTTGTGAAGGGATTTGCCACGATCAAGGATAACACTGACTCTGGGCAGTTCCGGGCGATTCAGAGGGCGGCCATGTACGGTCTGGCGCATCCGGAGATCACGCAAAGTATCGCGAAGAAGTATTCGCGGCGGCACGATCTGCTTGTGTCCGCCCTTAGGAACATCGGCTTTGACGCCGTCAAACCCGGCGGATCGTTCTTTCTCTACACGCGTGCTCCAAAAGGGATAGCGGGCGGGCAACGCTTTCCCACAGCAGAGAGTTTTGCGCAGTATCTGATCACCGAGAAGCAGATTTCCACAGTTCCCTGGGATGACGCCGGCGCCTTCATCCGCTGGAGCGTCACCTTCGAAGCAGATGGACTGCAAGCGGAGCGGCAGGTGATTGCAGAAATCGGACGGAGGCTGTCCGGAATTGCATTTGAATTCTGATTCTTTCGCGGTGTGAAGGGAGGTGTGGAGTTGGACCGGGAACTGGCTCTGGAATTTGCGCGCGTTACGGAGGCCGCCGCTTTGGCTGCCGCGAAGTGGATGGGCACGGGGAAGAAAAACGAAGCGGACCACGCCGCCACCACTGCGATGCGTACTGTCTTTGACACGATTGCCATAGACGGAACGGTCGTGATCGGCGAAGGGGAAATGGACGAGGCGCCGATGCTTTATATCGGGGAAAAACTTGGCAAAGGCACCGATAAAGTCGATGTGGCGGTAGACCCGCTGGAAGGCACCAACATCGTGGCAAACGGACTGTGGAATGCGATGGCGGTTGTCGCCGTCGCACCCGAAGGTACGCTTTTGCACGCTCCGGACATGTATATGGACAAGTTGGCGGTTGGTCCGATCGCCCGCGGACTGGTTGACATTGAAGCTCCCGTCGAGCACAATTTGCGTGTGGTCGCCAAAGCGGCCGGAAAATCGATCGGCGATGTGGTCGCCATCCTGCTCGACAGGCCGCGTCACAGCGATCTGATCCACAGAATTCGCCAGACTGGAGCGCGCATCAAGCTGATTACTGACGGTGATGTGGCAGCCGCGCTCAATACCGCGTTTCCGGAGACCGGAGTTGACATTATGTTTGGCGTCGGAGGCGCGCCTGAAGGCGTGTTGGCAGCCGCTGCACTGAAGTGTCTGGGCGGTGAATTTCAGGGCAGGCTGGTGCCGCAGAGTGAAAGTGAGCGGAGCCGTTGCCTGGAGATGGGCTTGTCCGATCCCGGTCAGGTGCTCAGAATGAGCGATCTCGTGCGCGGCGACGACGCGATTTTTGCTGCGACCGGTGTCACCGAGGGAGAACTGTTGCGTGGAGTCCGTTTTCTTGGCGGGGATCTCGCCACAACCCACTCGCTTGTCATGCGGGCCAGCAGTGGAACCGTACGATTCATCGAGGCGCGTCACCGCCTGCAGAAAAAACCCAATCTCGTCATGGTGTAGTATCTGCATGCTAAAGGCCAAGCAAGACATTTTGCCAGAACCGTGCATAAAGTGATGATACGGCGGCAACCATGCTATAATGCAAGTTAACAATCTGGTTACAGTGAGGGTAGGTACAATTGCAAATTAAGGAGCTCGAAACGAAAAAGCTCGCGGAACTCTATAAGCTGGCCAAGGAATTTCAGATTCCCTATTATGCCAGTATGAAAAAGAAAGAACTGATTTTTGCAGTGCTGCGCGCGCAGGCGGAAAAGGATGGACTGATTTTTGCCGAAGGCGTACTGGACGTGATGTCGGACGGGTATGGATTTCTTCGACCCATCGGCTATCTTCCAAGCGTAGAGGATATCTACGTTGCGGCGTCGCAGATTCGGCGTTTTGACTTACGTGTTGGCGATCTGGTTTCCGGCAAGGTTCGGCCGCCGAAGGACAATGAACGATATTTTGGCTTGTTGCAGGTTGAAGCAGTCAATGGAACCAGTCCTGAAACTGCCGCTGAACGCCCACACTTCCCCGCGCTTACACCTTTGTTTCCAAAAGGGAAAATCACTCTCGAAACGACGCCTAACAAGTATGCGACAAGGATGATGGATCTGCTGGCTCCTGTGGGGCTCGGTCAGCGTGGACTGATCGTTGCGCCGCCGAAAGCAGGAAAGACGCTGCTGTTAAAAGAGATTGCCAACAGCATCTCCACCAATTACCCTAATATCGACCTGTTTGTATTGCTGATTGACGAGCGGCCGGAAGAAGTTACGGACATGCAGCGATCGGTCAACGGGGAAGTGGTGGCGTCGACCTTTGATGAAGTGCCGGAGAATCATATCAAGGTTACTGAACTCGTGCTGGAACGCGCGATGCGGCTTGTTGAACATAAACGCGACGTCGTGATTTTAATGGATAGCATCACCCGTCTGGCCAGAGCCTACAATCTCGTGATCCCGCCGAGTGGGCGCACCTTGTCGGGGGGCATCGATCCGGCGGCGTTCCACCGTCCCAAACGTTTTTTTGGCGCTGCCCGCAACATTGAAGAAGGCGGCAGCCTGACCATTCTTGCCACAGCCCTGATCGATACAGGTTCACGCATGGATGATGTCATTTACGAGGAATTCAAGGGCACTGGCAACCTGGAACTGCATCTGGACAGGCGTCTGGCCGAAAAACGGATTTTTCCGGCCATCGACATCAGACGATCCGGCACGCGGCGTGAAGAATATCTGCTGACTCCGGAGGAACTGGATAAAATATGGGCTTTGCGCAAATCGTTGGGGGACAACAACGAATTTTCGGAAATTTTTCTGCGCCGCTTTACACACACAAAATCAAACGCAGAATTCCTTGCCTCTCTGGAGAGCACTCGCGACACTCGCGATCATCCACGCCCAAGCCCTTCCCGTGATCGGCAAACCAACGTCAGGTAAAAAGGCAATCAAGGTGAGAGTATTTGAATATCGTATACGCCAATACACAGGGTGAAATTTTCGATACACCAAAGTTACATGCACTCGGTCGCACTGGGCGCAGTGTCACAGAACTGCACCGCCAGGAATGGATACCGCTTCCGGATGGGGCCAGTCTCGTGTCTTTGCCAGACACGAGAGCACTTGGCGCCGATCCCGAGACGGGTGCTCTCAAAGCAATGCCTGCCGAATTTCAGGCGGTCGGCGCGTTACTGCCCCAGGGGTATACAAGGCTGTTTCTTCCCGCATTCCACAAACCTGAAGGTATCCGGCCATTTCCTCTGTTTGGATACACGGCAGTCGGGTTTTCGCGAGGCGTGTTCTATGTTTCTGCGGTCAGGAGCGATGATCCGCAACCCTGGAACCCTGAACAGTATGACAGCAGTGCGGTCCGGCAAAAACTCGTTGAACTGGGCGCGAATTTCCCGGACAATCGGCTGTACAGGCACCTGGAAACATGCGCCGTGCACTATGAATGCGTAACCTCCAGAAATACTTTTTTTGGGCGCCGTGAAGGGGCAATCCCCGTTTCCGCAACCTGCAATGCCGGTTGTATCGGATGCATCAGTGAGCAACCGGACGACTCGGGATTCCCCTCTCCGCAGATTCGGATGACACTTCGTCCAACGGTCGCAGAGATGGCTCAGGTGATGGTGAATCATCTGCAAAGCGCCGGGCCCGATGGAATTGTTTCGTTTGGTCAGGGTTGCGAAGGAGAACCGTCTACGAGAGGGCGGGACATCGCGCAGGCGATCGCAATAACGCGCGAAGCGGTCGCAGCCGGGTATATCAATATCAACACGAACGCGGGACTCACCGCCCAAATCAGACTCATCGTCGACGCGGGTCTCGACCTCATGCGGGTATCCACCATCAGCGCTTTGCCGGATCACTACGAGGCGTACTATCAGCCGCGCGGGTATTCGTTGGAGCAAGTGGCGGAATCGACGGCCTATGCTGCAAAACGCGGCGTCATCGTGTCGCTTAATTATCTTGTTTTTCCGGGCATTTCCGACACCCAGGAGGAAATTGCGGCCATGACGCGTTTCATTCGTGATACGGGAGTGCGGCTGGTGCAACTGCGCAATCTGAACATCGATCCTGATTATTATCTCGACCGTGTTCCACCTCGCTCGAGTGAACCTGTGGGGATGCTTGGGCTGATTGAAATGCTGGCCAAGGAATGTCCGTCCGTGCGTATCGGAAGCTATACGCATCCGCCTTCCTGGTTCCTGGTGGACACTGCCAGTCAATAAATCTCTCTGCATCATCTAGGAATAAGAAGAAAACATGGCGCATGAGTAACCCGCAAACACGCTTGGCTATAGCCGCGGGTTTTCAAGCGCCACATCTTCTGTCAGCCCAGCGAGCGTCGCCAGACGCCTGGCGCCTGGCGACGCAGGGATGTGTGGAAGGCCCTTCCTGTTTGCCGGTTAACTGCTCCTGATGGGCGGCATGGTGCCGATAGGCGGCATGATCAGATAATTGGGAGTCATGATTACGCTCAGCACCCCCGCCAACACCCCCGCCGCAATGACTGAGCCCAACATGCGGGCAATGTACTTTCTTTTCATAGTACCAACCGCCTTTCTGCTATTCTTGAGTCATCTTCAGTATACAGACTCATAATATCCTCAACAACGTGATTTTTGGATATTCTCTATTGAGTGTGCAACCACTCTGCAAAATTGCATAAACGGAATCAGGGGTTGTGAATTGTTGCGGTACATGGTATTGTATAGCGTACGATGTTTTTCGTTAGCAGGAGGTGAAGTGCGGTGAGGCAAGCGATTCATCCTGAGTATAAAAAGGCTACGGTGACCTGTGCCTGCGGTGAGCAGTTTGAAACGGGGTCCGTCAAGACAAACCTGCGCGTCGAAGTGTGTTCGAAGTGTCATCCTTTTTTTACTGGCAAACAGAAGTTCACGGATGTTGGCGGTCGTGTTGATCGATTCAAGAAAAAATATGGTATGTAAGCCAAAACCGCGAAATCGCAGTGAATCCGCCGCGATTTCGCGTATAGTTTGCGCTTTCGGTACTGCACAGGGTTGCGGTGCCGTTTTTCCGCGTGTGTTTTATAATGAGGGCATTTTCTCAAGTCATAGGGGTTGATTCAGGTGTTTGATCGCTTGCAGGCGGTTGAGGAGCGATACGAAGAGCTCGATGCACTGCTTTCCGATCCGAACGTGCACAGCGATGTTGACAGGCTTCGCACCTATGCCAAAGAGCAGTCGGATCTGTCGGACACCGTGCGCGCGTATAGGGAGTACAAACGGGTGACAAAGCAGTTGCAGGAGGCCAGGGAATTATTGCAGGAGAAGCTTGATGACGAGATGAAAGAACTTGTCAAGGCAGAGATTGTCATGCTGACGGAACAGAAGGAACAAAGTGAGCAGTCCTTGATGGTCCTGCTATTGCCAAAGGACAAGAATGACGACAAGAATGTGATCGTAGAGATTCGGGGAGCGGCGGGCGGCGGCGAGGCTGCCCTGTTTGCGGGAGACCTGTTTCGTATGTACGGTCGTTTTGCAGACCGCAAAGGATGGAAACTCGAAGTGATTGATGTGAGCGAAACAGACATCGGCGGTCTCAAAGAAGCGGTGTTCAGCGTGCAGGGCAAAGGCGCATACAGCATGCTCAAATACGAGAGTGGAGCACACCGCGTACAGCGTGTTCCGACGACTGAGTCTGCGGGTCGCATCCATACTTCCACGGCCACCGTCGCGATCCTGCCCGAAGTGGAGGAAGTGGAAGTGGAGATCAATGACAAAGACCTTAGAATTGACACGTTCTGTTCAACCGGGCCAGGGGGGCAGAGCGTGAACACGACGCAGTCTGCGGTCCGCATCACGCATATGCCGACGGGACTCGTCGTCTCCTGCCAGGACGAGAAATCGCAACTGAAGAATCGCGATAAGGCTATGCGCGTACTGCGCGCTCGGCTATATGAAAAATATCAGCAGGAACAGCAGCAGGAATATGCGGAGCAGCGCAAATCAGCTGTGGGAACGGGCGATCGCAGCGAACGCATTCGGACCTACAATTTCCCCCAGAGCCGGGTGACCGACCACCGCATTGGGCTGACTCTGCACCGCCTGGAAAGCGTGCTGCAAGGTGACCTGGATGAGATCATCAATGCGCTCGTCACGGCCGATCGGGCGGAAAAACTGCAGTCTGCGCAAACCGGTCAATGAATCTCCGCGCATGTCTGCGGCAAGCCGAGGCTAATTTGGTTCGCGCGCAGGTAGAATTGCCTGCGCAGACGGCTCGCTGGCTTTGGCGTCACGCAACAGGGATGCAGACTCATGAAATGCTGATGGCCATGGAGAATGAGGTGGAGCCGGCGGATGTGTCGGCTTATTTGCGTATGGTGGAACGTCGATGCGCCAGAGAACCGCTCCAATACATCACGCAGGAAGCGGATTTTTGCGGGCTCACATTCTATGTGGACGAGCGCGTTTTGATCCCGCGCCCGGAAACGGAGTTGGCCGTTCACACGACGCTGGCCCAGATCCGGAGACAGCAAAGCGCTGGCAAACGCGCCGTTCGCATTGTCGATGTTGGAACGGGTTCTGGAGCTATTGCCGTTGCCCTTGCCGTGGCGCTGGATCAAGAAGGCGATCGCACAACGGCGATCATCGGCGTCGATATCTCCGCGCAGGCGCTGGAGGTCGCTGAGCAGAATGCGCAACGCCACGAAGTGACGGAACGGGTCCGTTTTATGCAGGGAAATTATCTTCTGGACTACGACGCAGGCAGGTTCGGGAGCATCGATATCGTGGTGTCGAATCCGCCCTATATCCCCGCAGAACAAAGAGAACTGCTGCAGCCTGAGGTGGCGCGTTTTGAGCCGCCGCAGGCTCTCTTTGCGGGCGCGGATGGGCTGGACGCGTACCGTGCCGTCATTCGCCAGGCTGCGGTGCTCATCGCGGCGGATGGGAGCATTGTCTTTGAAGTGGGCGCGGGTCAGGCTGGTGCTGTGCGCGACCTGCTCGGCGCGCTCGGAGGGCGGGCGCGTGTGTCTGTACTGCGGGATGAACGCGGCATTGAGAGAGTTGTGGCGGCGGAGTTGCAGGATCAAGGGCGTCGACATAATCATAGACGCGCGTCAGTTTAATAATCTGCTAGATTGACCATACTGCCTCCTAGGAATCATTGGCGTGATGACTGGGAGGCTTTAAGTATGAAGATGTGGGTTGCGATTCTCGCTCTGGCGGCGACGATATTTGGACTATTGAATGGGTTTCAGGTTACTGGGGTCGGTCAGGCGGATGCCTTTGTCGGACCTGATCCATCCGTGATTCCACAGGACGCCCTGCGTTTTCGGGTGATTGCGAACAGCAACAGTCCACAGGACCAGCAGGTGAAGCGTGAGATCCGAAATAGGGTGATCGCGCTGATCGGTGATCGCATGGCGAATGTCACATCGCTGAAGCAGGCGCGGATCGTGTTGCGGCAGGAGGTCCCCCAGGTCGAGGCCATTGCCGAAACCATGATCCGTCGCACGGGGATGCCGTACAGCGCCGTCACAACGTTTGGACCCGCGCATTTTCCTACGAAGCTGTACGGCAGTAAAGTCTATCCAGCGGGTGTCTATCAGGCGCTGAGAATTACTCTTGGCAAAGGGGCGGGCCAAAACTGGTGGTGTGTGCTCTTTCCGCCGCTGTGCTTTGTGGCGCTCAGCAACGGCGATGCGGTGGCGGCGACGAAGGCCTTTCCGGACTATCCTCCGCTCGCTGTCACGTACGTGACCAATCCGGATGGGCATGGTCGCATTCCCGTCGCATTGCGGTTGGCAGTGGTAGACTATGGAGAGGAGTTGCTAAAGATCATGAGCGCCGAGTTCGGACAACTGTGGCGGCATATGGTGCGGACGGTCTGACCGTCGACAGGTATGCGCCTGGGAGTATGCGGGGTTATGCTAGGCGCGAAAGGAACGAATTCGCATTGGTAAAAAAAACGATTCTATGGAGAACCAACGACGCTGCTCCTGATCCGACCATGGGAGACAGAATGAATTGTATACAGCGAACGCTCACGGCGGAGGAGATCATGGCTGAAGCGGCCGCCATCCTGCGCGCGGGCGGGCTGGTCGCCTTTCCGACGGAAACAGTCTACGGCCTGGGCGCCAGCGTGTTCAATGCATCGGCTCTCGCCAGCGTATTCGCTGTGAAACGCAGACCTGCCGACAATCCGCTGATTGCCCATGTGGCTGATATGGGGCAGCTTGAGTTGCTGGCCGAACGGGTACCTCCCCTGTGTCGAGCGCTGATGGATGCTTTCTGGCCGGGGCCGCTTTCCGTGCTGTTGCCCGTGCGCACCGGACTGCCGCGGGAACTGACGGCCGGACTCGCGACGGTGGCGGTGAGAATGCCCAGACATCCGCTGGCATTGCGCCTGATTCGGGAAGCGGGTGCACCGCTCGCCGCTCCCTCTGCAAACAGAAGTGGCCGCCCCAGTCCCACTGCGGCGGCGCATGTGCTGGAGGATCTGAGCGGCGAGATCGACGGTGTCATCGACGGCGGTTCTTGCACGATTGGCATCGAGTCCACGGTGATAGAGGTGGTCGGGGATGCGATCGTCATTCTGCGGCCGGGTCAGATTGATGTCAGTGCGCTCAGTGCCTTTGGCGCCCCTGTCAGGTACGATGCTCAGGCGTTGCAGGTCAGCGCGGACACTGGGGCGGCTAGCGGCGCGGCGCCCAGATCCCCCGGGCAAAAGTATCGGCACTACGCTCCCCGCGCCGACCTTCAGGTGTTGATGGGCCGGAACGCCGACTTTGCGGATTTCGTTCGGGGCGCCCTAGGGAACGCGCGGGCAGAGGGTAAACGCGTGGCCGTGCTGTCGCGGCGCGATCAAGCGCTCCCACAAGCGGATTTCTCCTATGTTCTCGGTGAGGACGACGAGATGGCGGCGCGTCTGTATGACGCTTTGCGCGCCTGTGACAGCGCGGGAGTCGACGTCATTTACCTGCAGGGGCCGCAAGACGAGGAACGGTCGGCGGCTTTGGTCAACAGGCTGTACAAGGCCGCAGGGGGAAAGATGTTACGGATATAGCCGACCTGTCCGGCAGACTCCCTCAAAATAGGGGCCTGTCTCATGATCGTTTCCATCTTCGCATACACATGTACTCGGTGGTTGCGAAAGGTGGGGATCTGGTGCACACGGATGGTGTCATCAGGTTGGGAACGATCATGATGATTGGCGTCGCCCTCGGGATGGACGCATTTTCTCTGGGCATCGGGCTCGGCGCGCAGGGGCTTCGGTGGCGAGACGTAACGCGGCTTTCGGTGGTGATCAGTCTGCTGCACGTGGTGCTTCCTCTCGCGGGCATGCTGATTGGAGACATGCTATTCTTCCACTTTGGTTCGATCGTACAGAAACTGGCCGCCATTGTGATGATGTTTTTGGGTTCCAAAATGTTCGTCGAGGCAATCGAATATAGTTCCAAGGCGATTACGCCGCCGACCGCCGCCGCCTTTCCACAGTTATTTGTGTTTGCCCTTGGCGTCAGTATAGACGCGTTGTCAGTCGGGTTGACATTGGGTACACTGGAAGTGAACCCTTTTGTGTCAGCCCTGATTTTTGGCGTGCAGAGCGGTATACTGGCAATTGCAGGGCTCTATATTGGCCGTAGGGTAAATCAGGTTCTCGGCCGCTACGGTCAATTGGCGGGCGGTGCAGTGCTGGCTGTGTTAGGAGTGAAGTTTTTTTGGTGATGGCAGGCGATCATCCATGATACGAATACTGTTTGTGTGTACTGGCAATACGTGTCGGTCGCCGATGGCTGAATACATCACGTTGCGACTCGCAAAAGAATACAACCTGTCCGATCAGATCAGCGCATCGTCTGCTGGCGTGGCCGCGTTGCCCGGAGCGGCGATTTCCCCTGCGGCCGATTCGGCGCTGAACCGGCGCGGCATAGAGCATGGAGCGCGGCATCAGGCGACGCGCGCCACTGCGGATCGCATCGCGGACGCAGACCTGATCCTCACAATGTCCGCAGCTCATAAGGAGACTCTCAGCGCGCGTTATCCGGAGGCGAGCGGTCGCATCCACACTCTTCTGGAATACGTCTCGTCTCTCCCGCCGCTGCCAGAAAGCGCAAGCGACGAGAACGGCGCTCTTGTAAACCCCTCTTCTGGGGTTGATATCGCTGACCCGTTTGGAGGCGATGAGGAGTTGTACGAACTCACCGCAGTCCAGATTGAAACAGCCTGCAGACGGCTTCTGGAGCGCTGGCGGGTATAACTTGGCAAGTCCAGATCAGTCAACTACAATTAGGATGAACAGTGAGGTGCATATCATATGCGGATTGCCATAGCATCCGATCATGGCGGCTATGAACTCAAGAGACAGCTTCTCGCACGGCTCCAGGATATGGGCATTGAATGGTCGGATTTTGGCTGCGCTTCAGAGGATCCGGTCGATTACCCGGATTATGCCGAAGCTGTGGCGTTGCGTGTGGCGAGCGGCGAATTCGATCGCGGCGTCCTGCTGTGTGGAACCGGTCTCGGGATGTGCATTGTCGCCAATAAAGTGCCGGGCATCCGCGCGGCCACAGTTCATGATGTGTTTTCTGCGCAGGCAACGCGCGAACACAACGACAGCAACATCCTGACCATGGGGGGGCGTGTGATTGATCCCGATGCGGCAGAAACGATTGCGCGCATCTGGCTGACCACTTCCTTTACGGGTGGCAGGCATGAACGTCGGCTGGAAAAAATCCGGCGGGTTGAACAGCATGTCCAGGAACTCGCAGAAAAAAAGGAATTACGATCATGACAGATCAGGTTCATGACCAGAATCAGGATCAGGACAGCGGGCAGATCGAGCAGTCGGTATATGCCGCATTGACGGAACTGATCGAAACGGCGGGCCTGCAAAGCGACCAGATACTTGTGGTGGGCGCCAGCAGCAGCGAGATCCGCGGATTCCGGATAGGCACAGCCGGGTCGCTTGCAGTCGCGAGAGCGGTCGTGACAGGGGCGCTGCGCGCGCGCGATCATGTCTCATGTCACATCTGCTTTCAGTGCTGCGAACATCTGAACCGGGCGCTGGTCACAGAGCGCCGCACCCTGCGCGAGCACCGTCTTGAGGAAGTGGCAGCCGTTCCGATGCCGCAAGCGGGCGGCGCAGTCGCCGCAGTGGCGTACAGAACGCTGGGCGACGCCGTATTGGTTGAACAGGTGTCCGCCACTGCGGGCATCGACATCGGGGATACCTTTATAGGCATGCATTTGCGGCGGGTCGCAGTGCCTGTACGGTTGCGCATCCTGCAGATAGGCTCTGCGCATGTCACGGCTGCGCGCACCAGACCCAAGCTGATCGGCGGCGAACGCGCCTTTTATCAAGATATTGGATTGGGGGATTTTTGTTGAGTCACTTACATTTGATCGATGCGACCATCGCTGAGGCCCTTGACGCCGAACGAGTGCGGCAAAACACGAAAATAGAACTGATCGCATCAGAAAACTTTGTCAGTCGCGCAGTACTGGACGCCCTTGGCACTGTCCTGACAAACAAGTATGCCGAAGGGTATCCAGGCAAGCGCTACTATGGCGGATGCGAGCATGTGGATGTCGTGGAAACGATTGCGATTGAACGGGCAAAAAAACTGTTTGAAGCGGAGCACGCCAATGTTCAGCCGCACTCGGGAGCCCAGGCCAACATGGCCGCCTATCTTGCGCTCTTAAAGCCGGGCGATACGGTCCTCGGCATGAATCTGGCGCACGGCGGGCACCTCACGCATGGCAGCCCAGTCAATTTTTCTGGTCAGTTGTTCAATTTCGTTCCCTATGGCGTCGATGAAACGACACATCTGATCCAGTACGAGGAGATCGAGCGACTGGCCAGAGAACACCGGCCCAAGATGATTGTCGCAGGCGCCAGCGCCTATCCGAGAGAATTTGATTTTCCCCGGTTGCGCGCCATCGCGGATGAAGTGGGGGCCTATCTTCTGGTCGACATGGCGCATATCGCCGGACTGGTCGCCGCTGGCGTACACTCAAGCCCGGTGCCTCATGCGCATGTCGTGACGACAACCACCCATAAGACATTGCGCGGTCCACGCGGCGGCATGATTCTCTGTAAAGAAGAATTGGCAAAGGCGATTGACAAAGCGGTGTTCCCCGGTGTGCAGGGCGGACCGCTCATGCATGTCATCGCCGCCAAGGCAGTTTCCTTCGGGGAAGCGATGCGGCCGGAATTTGTCGAATACGCAAAGGCAGTTGTGGAAAATTCGCAAATCCTCGCCAGCGAACTCGCCGCCTCCGGATTCACGCTGGTATCGGGCGGAACGGACAATCATCTGCTGCTCGTTGACGTGCGGAGCGTGGGGCTTACAGGAAAGCGGGCCGAACGCCTGCTGGACGAGGTGGGGATCACGACAAACAAAAACGCCATTCCATACGATCCGCAAAAACCCGGTGTGACCAGCGGCGTGCGCATGGGCGCCGCAGCGGTGACAACGAGGGGCATGGACAAGTCGGCCATGAAAGAAATTGCGGCGATCATCGGGTTGGTGCTGAAAAACCCCGACGACCAGCCGAAAATCAATCAGGCCATGGGGCAGGTGCGGACGCTTACGCAGAAGCACCCGCTGTATGATACATTTACGTATCTATAGGATGCGCTGGTTACAGTCGCGCCTGCCGGGACTGCTCGACGAGGGTCGGCAACCCGGCGGGCAACTCGCCTTTAAAATAGCGGGCCAACAACTCCTCGCGGGGCATCCACACGAGCTTTGGCTTCATCTCTCCCAATCCCGTCTTAAGCCGTTTGTAGCCTTGCGGATGATAAAGAATCATGGACCAGACAAGCAGAACGCCAATCCAGCGATTGAGCGCGTTCTGTTCGACTTCTTCTACATGAAATCCCAATTTTTCGACGCCCCGATGCATCATCGTCATGCCAAATACGCCTCTGGCCGAGCGAAAGCGGTCGTCATAAACAAGCGCGAGAGCCACATGGTGCAGGCTATCCCTCACTTCCTTAAGGATGCGAATGGCCATTTTCTCAGGTGAATCCAGATGCAGCAATTGCTGCAGCGCCTCATTCTGCATATGCAGTTCCACCATCGGATCGGCCTGACTGACCACCGCGCGCCGGGCTTCACCGCGCTCGCTGGAAGCGGCCGCCACATACTCGCTGGCCACTGCGCGCAGAGTTCCAGAAGGCGCTCTGGCCGGGTCCGGGATCGCCACGCTGCGCGCGCCAAAGCGCCAGGGCACCACGCTGAGTCGAAACAGCCGCGACAGGGGATAGACGGCGTAAATGCGGTCAAACAGACGTTCCCACTGGATCCAGATCGGGTGAACGAGGCGCTGCATCGCGCGCGGCAATCTCAAGCGGCGGGTCGCAGGCGCAGCGAGTGCGTATAACAAGGGTTCCAGGTTGCAGGAAAGACCTATCTCGCTGATGCGCGGAAGCAGAATTTCCAGCGCATGGAGTGTATTGGCAGGCGCGTTGGGCGCTCCGCCGTTGTCGTGCAGCAGGATAATGGCGCCGTTTTGCAGATGGGCGCCAACGTTTGCGACAATCTCCTGCCTGCGGTCGTTCCCCTGCTTCCAGTCCTTGGCGGCAAACGTCCATAATACCGCCGCCAGATCGAGGCGATGGGCGATCGCCAGACTGCCTATGGTAAGTCGACCCCAGGGCGGCCGAAATAGTTTGACCGGTGTGTGCGTCAACCCTTCCAGCAGGCGCTTTGTCACCGCGATGTCGCGGTACAGACTCCAGGGTGTCTGAAACCACGCATTGCCATGACGATAGGTATGTATCCCGAGCATGTGGCCCCGCCCGTGAATGGCTTTGATCAGTTCCGGATATTTCTCTGCCTGTTTCCCAACCACAAAAAATACGGCTCGCGCTTGATGCCTATCAAGGAGATCCAACAACTGGAGAGTATACAGAGGGTGTGGACCATCGTCGAATGTCAGAGTAATGTCTCTGTCAAGGTCGTTCCCTTTGTAAATGGCGCCCACCTGGAAAAGATCCATGACCAGTTCTGCGATTGGACCGTAGACGATGACAAAGACAAGAAAAATGACAATAAGTACAAATAATAAGGACAAATGCCGACACCCCAATTCATCATGGCCGCGACATAGGGGCGGGGGTCTTCAGGAACTCGGTTTAAGGCGGCGTCCCAGCCCTGGGATGCGCATGAACACGTAGACGAGACCCATCACGCCCACCACGGCGGCGCTCAGCAAAAACGGAGCCTGTGGACCGACAGTCTGCCAGAGACGACCGCCGATATAGGGACCAGCGGCTGTTCCAAGGCCTTCCACAGTCATAAACACTCCCCACATGGTTCCCCGCTTCTCGCGATCGATTGATCGATCAAGCACAGAATTCCAGGAAGGCAGTATCATCGCATATGAGAAGCCCAGCAGTACCATGAATCCGATCGCGGGCCAGACGTGCGTCTGCAGGGTGAACAGTACAAGCGCGATCGCTGTGAGCAAAAACCCGCCAGATAAAAACGGCCTCGCTCCCACCCTGTCAACCAGTTTGCCCATGACCGGCAAAAGGATTACCGTCGCTCCGCCAACGGTCAGCATGGCGACGCTTTGCAACTGTGGACTCACACCCAGCACCACTCGGGCGTACGGGGTGAGAACCGGAATCAGGATGCCGATCGCGAGGGTCTGCACGAACATGCCCGGAAACAGCGTGCGAATCTCTTTTAAGTGTACGATGATTTCCCGCAAATATCTATGCGCGTCAAACAGTTGTTGCGGCCCGTTTGCAGAGGCGGCAGTCTGCAGTCGGGGAGAGGCTGCCACGGCGAGCAACCCACCGGCAAGCAGGACTGTGACGAGTAATGTAAAAGCAGTGCGGTAGGACCAGCCCAGAATAAAATTGATCAGCACCGGCCCTGACCCGCCTCCGATCAACCAGGCGATGTAGATGTAGCCCATGGCGCTCGCTTTTTGCTTTTCGTCCCCATTTGCTGTCACGGTTGTGATGACGGCAGGCCACAACGGGGATGTGCCGACGCCAAGCAGGGCCGCGCCGCCAGTGAGTGTGAGCGCGTCTGTCGCCCCTGCGATGACGATCAGTCCGAGCGCGCCTGTGCAGAGACCGAGCGCCAATACGATCCGCTGTCCGAAATGATCGGACAGGAATCCCATGGGTGTGCGTAAAATATTGTCAAAAAAATAGTGTGTGCTGATTGCCAGTCCAATCGCTGTCGGAGTCAGCGCCAAAACATCGATTCCGATGTTCGGCAGCACTGATAAAATGAGCGCTCCCCGAACAAACTCAACCAACATGAGCGTGATCAGGGCCGACATCACATGAGGCTTCTGAATCTGTTTGGGAATTGCCTTCATGAGTGCTCCGCATAGAGATGTTTTTCGGTAGAAAGCTGTTCGCTCACTGTCGCTTCGGACTCGATTTCCGCGAGTTTTCTTGCGATATCCCGCGCGGCCGTCACTTTGCGAATGGTGTTTGTGTTGACGCGCATTCGCCGCAACCGCGTTCCGTCGTCGCGCAGTAGGCGGTCGATGTGTCCCAGCACCTGTCGCCTGGTTCTGGCCAGGACTGCAACTCGGGACTTGACGAGAAAGGTCGCGTTTTGCGTTTCCTGGCCGGGAATTGGGCGATACAGAAGCATGGGAAGTTCCATGGCCAGCGCTTCGCTGATCGTGAGCCCGCCCGCCTTCGTGACAATCAGGTCGGAAACCGCCATCAGTTCATGGACTTCGCGTGTGAACCCGAATACCCAAACCGGGTTTTTTGCATCCTTGGACAGTTGTTCAATCGTCTGGCGCAACTTCTCGTTGCGTCCGCAGACGACGATGAGCTGCGCGCGCCGGTCAGACTGGAACAGTTCTTCGCAGATCTGCACGATGTCGCCAAGCACGCCATAGGCGCCGCCCATAATGAGGAGGGTGGGGTAATCATCTTCGAGACCGAGTTTTGTCCGCACCTCTGCGCGATTATTCGCCGCGAGAAATGCGGGACGCACTGGAATGCCCGTGACAGAAATCCGGCGTTCGTCAACTCCGCGAATCATGAGGCCGCGTTTCACATGCTCCGAACCGACGAAGTAGTGATCGGTGTAATGGTGTATCCACTGACTGTGGATGGCGTGATCCGTGATCACCGTCGCGGCGGGTATGTCGATCAGCCCCCGTTCTTTCAGCAAGGACACCACGCCCGCTGGAGTTGGAAATGTGGAGAGGATCACGTCTGGTTTGTAAGCGCTTAGGTAATCGGCGAGATCTTCGTAGCCAAGATGGTTTAGGCGGCGCTGGATCAGCGATGACGGCGCGATCCGGCTGGTGCCTTTGTAGAACAGGCCATAGAGAGCCGGAGCAAAACGAACGCTTTTCATATAACAGTAACGCGCAACGGAATTGAGCATTGGATGCACCATTTCCAGGTAGTCAACTATTTGCAAGTCGAGATCAGGATTCTCGTCCATCAACGCATCGCGAACTGCAAGCGCGGCTTGCTGGTGACCCTCGCCATACGAGGCCGATAAAATCAGCAGACGCCTCAGCTTTGGCACGGAACATCCTCCTTATCAACAGACGAATGTGCATGGACATCCTCTGCTATTGTAGGTCACAAAGGTTAGAATGACATTAAAATGCGTTATAACTAGTCAATTTTAACACTCTGAAGCCATTCTATACGGTCTTGCACGGAAAAGGTAGCAAACTTGAGCCCATGTAGCTTATTGGCGGGCTCGTTTGCTATAATGAATCCGAGTGTCACGCGGAAGGTAAGGAGAGTTGCATTTGAGATCCATTCACTGCCTGTCGCATCCTGTGGCTCTTGAAAAGATCGGTCGTCTGCGCGATAAGTCCACTGACGTGCCCGAGTTCAGGCAGATTGTACGCGAGTTGGCAATTGCGCTCGCCATTGAAGCCACAAGGGACTTGACAAGCATCGACTACACAGTGCAGACGCCGGTGGCCCCGGCCAAGGTTACCCGCATTGCGGAACCGGTCATTCTGGTTCCCATTTTACGGGCGGGCCTTGGCATGGTCGATGGGATGCTGCAGTGGTTGCCCGAGGCGCGCGTCGGCCATCTCGGCATGTACCGCGATCCACAGACACTGTCGCCAGTTGAGTATTATGCCAATACACCGCCTGAGTTGAATAGGGGTATCGTGATCGTTCTTGACCCCATGCTGGCAACCGGCGGGTCCGCCGCCGCCGCGCTCGCTGTTCTGAAGGCAAGAGGAGCAACGCGAATCAAGCTGGCTGCCATCATCGCCGCGCCGGAGGGAATCGCCAGACTGGGCGAACTGCATCCCGATGTTGAACTGTATACGATCGCGGTTGACGAGGGATTGAACAGTCACGGATATATTGTGCCTGGACTTGGAGACGCGGGCGATCGCATATTTGGAACTCTGTGACGGCAAGGGGTGAAGCGATGCCACGCATACGCGTGATGACGATATTTGGAACGCGTCCGGAAGCTGTAAAAATGGCGCCTCTTGTCAGGGCTCTTCGCGCGGCGCAGGAGTTTGAGACGACGGTGTGCGTCACAGCCCAGCATCGGGAGCAACTGGATCAGGTGCTGTCGACGTTTGATATCGCGCCGGATTTCGATCTGAATATCATGGAGGCCAGGCAAACGCTGACGCTGATCTCAACCAAGGTGCTGCAACTGCTCGAGGGTGTCCTGGAAGAGGTCAAGCCGGACGTGGTGCTTGTGCACGGCGACACGACAACCACGTTTGTCGCCAGCCTGGCGGCTCTCTATCAGCAGATCACCATTGGCCATGTGGAGGCGGGTCTGCGCACATGGGAAAAGTATTCCCCATATCCGGAAGAGATGAACCGCCAGTTGACGGGCGTGCTCGCCGACCTGCATTTTGCCCCCACGCAGGTGGCGGCCGATAATCTCCTGCGGGAAGGAAAGCCGGAACACACCATTTACGTGACGGGGAACACGGCGATCGACGCGATGCGGACCACCGTGAAACAGGATTACTACCATCCCGTGTTAGAACGCATTGCCCCCTCGCAACGACTCATTTACATGACAGCCCATCGCCGCGAAAATATCGGTTCCAAGCTGGAGCAGATATTTGCGGCCGTACGTGAACTGGTCGAAACGCATCCGGATCTGTTCGTGGTTTATCCAATGCATCTCAATCCTGCAGTCCGGGAACCGGCGCAGCGTATCCTTGGCGATCATGGTCGCATCGCCCTGATTGAACCGCTGGATGTTCTGGATGCGCATAATTTCATGGCCAGGGCGCATCTGATCCTCACCGACTCGGGAGGCGTCCAGGAAGAAGCGCCGTATCTTGGCGTTCCCTGCCTGGTGCTGCGCGATACGACAGAGCGGCCTGAAGGCGTCGAGGCAGGCACTCTGAAACTCGTAGGCACTGAGAGGGAAGAGATCGTGCGAACAGCGGATGAACTGCTCAGAAACGCCGACTCCTATCAAAAAATGTCGGTGTCGGCGAGTCCTTACGGAGATGGGTTCGCGTCGGACCGCATCGTCCAGGCCCTGCGTCACTTTTTTGGTCGCGGAGCGGCTCCGAGTTCATTTGTGCCGCGTCCAAAGCGGGAATCATAAGGAACTGCAACCGCTGCGCGGGGAAACGGCAACATTCCCCTGTGCAGCGATCTCCGGCTCACGCATCGTGTAAAATATCCGCAATTTTTGGGGGAATGGTCTATGGAGGAAGCGGTCATCGTCTCAGCCACCCGGACAGCGATTGGCATATTTGGCGGAAGTCTGGCAGGTATACCGGCAACAACTCTTGGTTCTCTGGTCATCAAGGAAGCGCTTACGCGGGCGGAAATGGACGGGGCGCTCGTCGACGAGGTCATTATGGGCAATGTGCTGCAGGCCGGTCTTGGCCAGAACCCCGCCCGGCAGGCGGCGATGCACGCAGGACTGGCGGCGGAACTGCCGGCGTTTACGGTGAACAAGGTGTGCGGTTCTGGTCTGAAGGCAATCGCGCTTGCAGCCCAGGCGATTCGCGCCGGCGATGAGGAGATTGTGGTTGCAGGCGGCATGGAAAATATGAGTCGCGCCCCGTATCTGCTGGAAGGAGCGCGGACCGGATACCGCATGGGCGACCAGACAGTTGTGGACAGCATGATCAGGGATGGCCTGTGGTGCGCTTTTGGACAGTGCCACATGGGAATCACGGCGGAAAACATCGCAGAGCGCTACGCGCTGACGCGGGAAGCGCAGGACGCGTTTGCTGCCCGCTCCCAGGAACGGGCTCTCAAAGCGATTGCGGCAGGCCACTTCGCGCAGGAAATTGTGCCTGTCTCAATTGCGCAGAAAAAGGGTGATCCCACGCTCTTTGCCACCGATGAGTATCCCCGGCAAACCTCTCTGGAGGCATTGACGAAGCTGCGCCCTGCCTTTAAGAAGGACGGCGTCGTGACGGCGGGCAACGCGTCGGGAATCAATGACGGTGCGGCGGCTGTCGTTGTCATGTCCGCCAGCCGGGCGCAGCAATTGGGCGTCAAGCCGCTCGCTCGCATCGCGGCCTATGCGTCTGCGGGCGTCGACCCTGCGGTGATGGGGCTTGGTCCGATTTACGCGACCAGAAAACTGTTTAAAAAATCCGGGTTGTCACTGGCCGACATCGACCTGATTGAGGCTAATGAAGCGTTTGCCGCGCAGTCTCTCGCGGTCGCCGGGGAGCTTCGTTTTGACGAAGCAAAATTGAATGTCAGCGGCGGGGCCATTGCCCTTGGGCATCCCATCGGCGCGTCGGGAGCCCGTGTGCTGGTGACGCTGTTGTATGGGTTGCTGCGAACGGGCGGCAGGATGGGACTCGCGACGCTTTGCATCGGCGGCGGCCAAGGTGTGTCCATGGTGATTGAACGGCTTTAGCCGATGTGTCAACTCGCGGAACTATGTGCGAATGAACAGGCGCAGGCGGTGGTTTGAGGTTGCTCACGGCGTGTGATTCATTATAAACTATTACTGTATGCGCCAGCAGATGTAAATATTGCAGGAGGTGACGCCCATTGATCCATCATGTACACTGGGAATTTGACTCCGAGTGTCCGCGTTGCGGGAAGAGCAATCACGTCTCGGTTCCCGCCGGCGAACGAGTTGTACGTGTGCACTGTGAACACTGCACTCATGGATATGATTATACACACGTCGTGGTGGAGCACACTGATGTACAGGATGATTAGCGGAACCTGTTTTCCAGCGTTTCGGACAGGCGACGCACAGGGTTGCGGACCAGAATGGAATAAATTAAGATTTCATTCAAAAACGCTTAACGGCAATTCGGATTTCGCTCAGATTCGTTGACAACGAATTTTCATGTAGTGTAGTATTAGCGGGGGTTCGGGTTGATTGCTCTCGCCAATGAGGTGGTGAAGGCAATCACTGACCAGCGCAAGACTCCCGGACCACCATTTCGTGAATGGAAAGCGTTTGCTGTTTTCTCTGGACTTGGTATTCAGCTTGTGGTGAATATGCTGGTGTTTGGTTATTTGGGGCATCTCTTCGCTGTAAGATGGAATCGTCCGTGGGTTACTGCGATTGGCGTTCTGCTGGGACTTGGCGTTGGCGTGTACGGAGTGGCCTATCTCATAAAGCGAATGTTGGGTGATAAGCCGTGAATGAGGTAGAACGCTTTCATATTCGAGTGCGCGGCATGACGGCGGTGGGTCTGGCTGTCATTGTCCTTACCGGAGTGTGCTGGGCTGTGTTCGGTGCGATCAGGCCGGAAATGAACGGTCTGCTGCTTGGCGAGGTGGGCGGGGCCTACGTTGTCTACAGCATGGTGAGACAGGGGCACCTGAAGGACGGCATGATGGGAAGGGCGCTGTTCGCGTCTGGAATGACGGGCATGCTGACAAGGCTTGTGGTTTTGGTCACCGTGATGGTTGTCGCGGTCAAAACGCCGGGTGTGAATCCGATCACTGCGCTGGTGGGCTATTTGCTTGGATTCGCGTGCATATTCTTCGGCCTATATGGGTTTGCTCGAAACCGGGTGAAATCTTCAGGTAAAATCTCCAAAGGAAAGTAGGTGATAGGATGCCGGCGTTCCCTTATCTGTTTTCCAACAGTATCTTTCGCATCAATCTGACTACCATCGCCATGATGATTCTGACTGGTCTGGTGGTGCTAATTGTTCTTCGACTCTCCATTCGCAAGCTCGATATGCGCAAACCGCGCGGGTTACAAAACTTAATTGAATGGGCGATAGATTTTACTGCGAACATGGCGCGTGACACGATGCCGAGTGAACAGGTTGTGCAGTGGATTTTACCGCTCGCCTTCACGATGATGATCTATCTGTTCGTGGCAAACTGGCTCGGCGTGATCGCTACAGTGGCGATTCAGCAGCATCAACCGATTCCCTTGTTGGGGATCACGGCGGCGAGTCTGGCCGCGGCGCACGGGGAAGTTCCCCTCTTTGACTCGCCGACGGCCAACATGAGCATGACGCTGGGGATGGCCTTTATGGTCTGGGTTTTGAGCCATGCTGTGGGGTTGCGGCACCCCCGGCAGTACTTCCGGCATTACCTGCAGAATCCTTTGGGCATCCTGGAAGAGTTCACAAATCCACTGACGCACGGCATGCGGCTATTCGGTAACATATTTGCCGGCGAGGCATTGGCTGGCGTGATTCTCACGATGCCCATGCTGTTCGGATTTGTGCCGACCGGGTTTCCGTTTCTGCTGATCTGGTTGCTCTACAGCGGTTTTGTCAGCACGATTCAGGCGTATGTTTTCACCATCCTGATGACGCTGTATGTTGGCCAAAAATCCTTTGTGGGCGGCGTTCACCACACGTAACAGGCCGCCTGGCAACAGGGGCTCACCGCATCACCATTTACTTACGGCAAGTACCGTCGAGGAGGATATCAAATCATGTTAACAAAGGCACTGTTCGATATTGCGGTAGCGCTTCTGCTGGGTTTGGCCGCAGTGGGTTCCGGCGTGGGTGACGGTCTTGTGATGAGCAAGTACGTCGAAGGCGTCGCCAGACAACCCGAGGCGCGCGGCAGCATATTTGCAAGCGCGCTGATTGGCGTCGCGTTGGTCGAGGCGTTCCCGGTCATCGCGCTCGCGTTCGGCATCATCATGCTCTTCACCAAGGGCTCCCTGTAAAGCGAATCGCAATCGTAAGAGTCAGCATCGACCGTCCATACGGACGTCAACATGGTGCGGAAAGGGGAGCGGAAATCCAGGTGTTTGAATTAGGTACATTTCTGGTGTCGATCGTAACGTTCCTGATCATGTTTTTGATCATTAAACGCTATGGATTCGGTCCGCTGGCAAAGATGCTGGAGAAACGGCGTCAGTATGTGGAGACGCAGATCACCGACGCCGAACAGAATCGTCTCCAGGCGGAACGGTTTCTGACCGAACAGCAACAACTGCTGGAAACGGCTCGCCAACAGGCGAAGGAACTGCTCGACACCGCGCGGGTCAGGGCCGACGAACAGGCAAGGAACATTTTGAACGAAGCGCAGGCGGAATCGCGTCGCCTGCTGGAAGAAAATCGTCTGTTGATCGAACGGGAACGGGTGGAAGTTTTGAATGGCGTCATGACCTCTGTTGCGTCCTTGACGGTCGAGCTCAGCGAGAAACTTCTGCGCCGCAATCTCGCTCATGAAGCTCACCAGGAAATGGTCAAGGAAGCGGAGCAACTGCTCGGTGAATTGATATGTTGAACGGTGCGGTGACAAACCGGTACGCGCGCGCCCTGTTTGCGGCGGCCGGGGATGCGGATCAGGTAGAGGCAGTCGACCAGGCGCTGCAGATGGTTGCGCAAGCGGTGCGCTCTGTGCCTGATCTCCTGACGGTGTTGGTCCACCCTGTACTGCCTGTGGATGAAAAGACGCGCGTGCTGGAGAGCATTTTCGGCGACGCCGTACCGCCGCTGCTCCAGCGCTTGCTGCGGCTGCTCTTTGTGCGTGAACGCGGCGAGTACATCCAGGCACTGGCTGTCGCCTTTCACAATCTGGCCAATGAAAGCGGCGGTCGTTTGCAGATTGAACTGGAGAGCGCCGAGAGCCTGGACGAGGAACAACTGCACGGCATCACGTCCATCGTTGGGTCACAGTTAAACAAAAGCGTCAGCGCTGAAGTGAAGGTGCGACCGGAATTGCTTGCAGGCTACAAGTTGCGCATAGGCAATCGGGTGATCGACGCAACGCTAAAAGGAATGCTCACGGATTTCGCCCATACGCTTTCGGGCGGTCGAGTTGGTAAGGAGGGACAGTTGTGAGTATTCGTCCAGATGAGATTAGTGCTCTGATCCGTCAGCAGATCGAGCAGTTTGAAACGCAGATTCGCGAATATGAGACCGGTATTGTACTGCAGGCGGGCGACGGGATTGCGCGCATCTATGGTCTCGACAAAGTGATGGCCGGCGAACTGGTGGAGTTTCGCAACGGCGTGTCCGGTCTCGCTTTTAACCTTGAGGAGGACAACGTCGGCGTCATCGTGCTCGGTTCTATGGCGGGCATCAGGGAAGGCGACGAAGTCAAGCGCACGGGTCGCATCGCGCAGGTGCCCGTGGGGCCGGCTCTGCTGGGTCGCGTCGTGAATCCACTCGGTCAGCCGGTCGATAACCGCGGTCCCATCGAGACGGATGTGTTTCGTCCAATGGAATCACAGGCGCCGGGCGTCATCGAGAGGCGTTCCGTGTATGAGCCGTTGCAGACGGGGATCAAGTCAATTGACGCGATGATTCCAATCGGCCGCGGGCAGCGCGAACTGATTATCGGCGACCGCCAGACCGGAAAAACGGCGATCGCCATCGACACCATCATCAACCAGAAGGGCAACGGCGTGAAGTGCTTCTACGTGGCCATCGGGCAAAAACAGTCCACCGTGGCCCAGGTCGTGGAAACGCTCCGCAAATACGGTGCGATGGATTACACGACCGTGGTGGCGGCCAACGCGTCCGATCCTGCGCCGCTCCTGTATCTGGCCGCTTACGCGGGGTGCAGCATGGCCGAGCACTTCATGTACAACGGCGAGCACGCGTTGATCATTTACGACGACCTGACCAAACAGGCAGCCGCCTATCGGGAAATGTCGCTGCTGCTCCGCAGGCCGCCAGGCCGCGAAGCGTATCCCGGCGACGTATTCTATCTGCACTCCCGCCTGCTTGAACGGAGCGCCAAACTATCCGACGCACTCGGCGGTGGATCGATGACTGCCCTTCCCTTTATTGAGACGCAGGCGGGGGATATTTCCGCCTACATCCCGACAAACGTAATTTCAATTACAGACGGACAGATTTTTCTCGAATCCGATCTGTTCTTCTCCGGAGTTCGTCCGGCCGTGAACGTCGGTCTGTCTGTCTCGCGTGTGGGCGGCGCCGCGCAGGTTAAAGCGATGAGATCAGTCGCAGGCACACTGCGACTTGATCTGGCTCAGTATCGCGAACTGCAGGCGTTTGCCCAGTTCGGTTCCGATCTCGACAAGGCTACGCAAGCCCGGCTGGCCCGCGGCGAACGCACCGTGGAAATTCTCAAGCAGGGTCAGTATGCGCCGCTGTCCGCCGAGAAGCAGGTGGCGTCGCTGTGGGCCGTTGTAAATGGCCATGTAGACGACATCCCCATCTCCGCTGTCGGTCGCTTCGAAGAAGAGTGGCTCGCTTATCTGAATTCGCATCATGGCGAATTGCTGGAAACGATCGCCGCGACCAAACAGCTGACGGGCGACACTGTGGCCAGCCTCAAGGAAGCCGTAGCCAAATTTAAAACAACATTCGTGGCATAACTAATCCTAGCGGCTGAAAGGCGGTGAATGCTTTGCCACAGAACCCGAGAGAAATCCGCCGTCGTATCAAGAGCTTCCAAAATACCGCGCAGATCACCAAAGCGATGGAGATGGTGGCCGCCTCCAAGTTGCGGCGGGTTCAAGAGGCAGTGCAACTGTCAAAGCCGTACCTTGAGAAGTTGCAGAACATGTTGGCCGATGTCTCCAGATCCGCCCGCTTTGTCAAGCACCCTCTGCTCGCCGAGCGCCCTGTCCGCAAAACTGGGTATCTGGTGATCACAGCCGATCGTGGCTTGGCGGGGGCGTACAACGCCAATGTGATACGGCGAATCCTTCAGGAAACGCATAACAGGGATAACTCGACTTACACCATATTTGCAGTTGGGCGCAAAGGACGCGACTTCTTTCGCCGCAAGGGGTACCCACTTGGCGGGGAGGTGACCGGATTGCCCGATTCACCGAAGTATCCGAACATCAGCGCACTCTCTGCGCAGGTGATCGCGGCGTATGGCAATGAAGAGTTCGATGAATTGTATCTGGTTTACAACGAATTTATTAACGCGGTCACACAGCAGACCGTTTTCAAAAAGGTGCTACCGCTCAGTAGAATTCATGTGGACCAGAGCCCAATTCAAATGAATTATCTTTACGAGCCAGATGAAGAGGCCGTGCTGTCGGCCATGCTGCCGAAATACGCGCAAACGCTTGTGTACCAGGCGGTGCTCGACGCAAAGGCGAGTGAACACGGTGCGCGTATGACCGCGATGGGCAATGCGACAGACGCCGCCAAAGACATGATCGAATCACTCACACTCGCGCTGAACCGCGCAAGGCAGGCTGCCATCACCACGCAGATCGCCGAAGTGGTCGGCGGCGCTGAAGCACTCAAATAGCAATAGACGCGTTAGGAGGAGATTCCTTGAACAAAGGACAAGTCGTGCAAGTCTTGGGTCCTGTTGTCGACGTGCGCTTCCCGATGGGACAGCTGCCGGCGATCAATCAGGCGCTGCGCATCGAGTGGAACGGCGAAGTGCCCATCCGCCTGACGCTTGAGGTGGCGCTGCATCTGGGGGACAACATCGTGCGCACAGTTGCGATGTCGTCAACAGACGGGCTGATCCGGGGCACTGAAGTGGTGGATACAGGGTATCCGATCCGGATGCCGGTCGGTCCGCAGACGCTGGGCAGAATCTTCAACGTCCTCGGTGAGGCGATCGACAACGGGGGAGACGTCGAGGTAACGGAATATTGGCCGATTCATCGAGAGGCTCCGCAATTCTCCGAGATCACAACCAGAGCGGAAGTGTTTGAAACAGGAATCAAGGTCGTCGATCTGCTCGCTCCGTATCTGAAGGGCGGCAAGGTTGGACTCTTCGGCGGCGCCGGCGTCGGAAAAACGGTTCTGATTCAGGAATTGATTCACAATATCGCCAAAGAGCACGGCGGTTATTCCGTCTTTGCGGGAGTTGGCGAGCGGACGCGGGAAGGCAACGATCTCTATTACGAGATGAAGGATTCCGGCGTCATTGAGAAGACGAGCATGGTCTTTGGCCAAATGAATGAACCGCCAGGCGCGCGGTTGCGCGTCGCTCTGAGCGGACTCACCATCGCCGAATACTTCCGCGATGTCGAGCAGCGCGATGTGCTGCTGTTCATCGATAACATCTTCCGCTTTACCCAGGCGGGTTCAGAAGTGTCGGCTCTGCTTGGCCGGATGCCGTCCGCCGTCGGGTATCAACCGACACTCGCCACGGAGATGGGGCAACTGCAGGAGCGCATCGCTTCGACCATTCGCGGGTCCATCACCTCCATTCAGGCGATTTACGTGCCCGCCGACGACTATACGGATCCAGCGCCCGCGAATACCTTTGCTCACCTGGACGCCACGACCAACCTGGATCGCAAACTCGCGTCCATGGGTCTGTTTCCCTCCGTGGATCCACTGGCTTCCACATCACGGGCGCTCTCCCCCGACATCGTGGGAGAGGAACACTACCGCGTAGCTCGCGGCATTCAGCAGATCCTTCAGCGTTATCGAGAACTGCAGGACATCATCGCCATCCTCGGAATGGACGAGTTAAGCGACGATGACAAGCTCGCCGTGAACAGAGCGCGCAAGATTCAAAACTTCCTGTCCCAGCCGTTTTTCGTGGCTGAACAGTTTACAGGGATGCCGGGCAAATACGTTTCGGTCAAAGACACTGTCCGCAGCTTCAAGGAGATTCTGGACGGGAAACACGATGACATTCCAGAGACGTATTTCCGTTATTGCGGCGCCATCGAAGAAGTGCTGGAAAAAGCGGAGCAGGACGGCGTCCTGGTTTGAAACAACACGGCCGCATACGGAACTCGTGAGGAGGTGACTTCGTGCCGGTGCTCTTTGAAGTCGTGACGCCAGACAGAGTGGTGCTTACGATTGATGTTGACATGGTGTCTCTTCGTGGAGGCGGGGGAGACCTCGGCATTCTGCCGCGCCACACCCCTTTGTCCACGACCGTAAGCCCAGGAATTGTAAAAGTAAAACTGCCGGAAGGCGAGGACTATGTAGCGGTGACGTCCGGATTTCTTCAGGTTGTGCCTTACAGAATCACCCTGCTGGTCGAAACGGCGGAAGTGGGTTCTCTGGTCGATATTGAGCGCGCGAATCGCGCCAAGGAGCGCGCGCAAAAGCGTATCTCCGAACACGGCAACGAGGAGGACATCTTGCGCGCCGAAGCCGCCTTGCAGCGTGCGCTGAATCGGCTGCAGGCAGCGGAGTTGTCGGGCCGTTACGGAGAATTGATCAAACAGCGAATGATGTGACTGTTATGTAGGTAATGCGGCACCATTTCCCCCTGTACGCCGCACGGCGTGGAAAAATCCACGCCATGCGGCGTTTTTTTGGGTACATTACAGAGGGGATAGTCCAGACGGATGGTTTTACTAGCTGCGTTCCCTTTGTTATAATAACCGTGGCTCATTATGAGAAAAACTGTCTCATAGGATGACAGGCGACTGTAGCAGTGCGAATTGCCTGGTCCGCCGCAGCAACCATGGTGTTTGGGGGTGACTGGTTGATTTACTCCAATAACTTTGTATTCGTCCTTATTTTTTTAGCGCTGGGTTTATTGCTGCCGATTGGAGCGCTCGTCGTACTGGGACCGCTTTTGCGTCCCAACAATCCAACGCGTGCGAAACTCACAACATATGAAAGCGGTCTGGAGCCGATCGGGGATGCGCGCGGCCGATACAATGTCCGCTACTATCTGTTTGCGCTTCTGTTTGTCGTCTTTGATGTTGAGATCGTGTTCCTGTACCCGTGGGCGGTGGCCTATCATACTCTTGGCGTGTTCGGTTTTGTCGAAATGCTTATTTTTATTTTTCTGCTGGTTATTGGACTCGTCTATGCCTGGAAAAAGAAGGTGCTCGAATGGAAATGAACTCGTCAGTGCATCTCCCGACCATCGAATATGAAGGGTTTACGCCGGCTGAGTCGCTGGAATTGCGCCGCTCTGGCATCATGGTCAACAGCCTCGAACAAATGAAAGGCTGGGCGCGCAGCAACAGCCTGTGGCCGCTCACGTTCGGTCTTGCCTGCTGCGCGATCGAAATGATGAGCACAGGAGCGTCGCACTATGACCTGGACCGTTTTGGAATCATCTTTCGCGCGTCGCCCCGCCAGTCGGACGTCATGATTGTGGCTGGCACCGTAACAAAGAAAATGGCGCCGCTGCTCCGTCGTCTCTACGATCAGATGCCGGAACCAAAATGGGTGGTGTCCATGGGTTCCTGCGCAACGGCTGGCGGTCCCTATGTAAGGTCCTATTCGGTCCTGAAGGGCGTCGATCAGATCGTGCCCGTCGACGTGTACATCCCAGGCTGCCCGCCTTCTCCGCCGGCGCTTATTTACGGACTCAACAAATTGCAGGAGCGCATTCGCCTGGAAGCGGCCGGGAAGAAGGTGACCGTTTAGGTGAGCGAAGAGAAAAAGCCAACTGAAACCGCCGCCAAACCCGCGAAAGCAGCTGCGCCACCCGATCCCCGAGCGGCGGCGGCCACCGCCCTCGCCGATTCGATCAAGGCGAGCATCGAGACCCATTGCTGTGCAGACGCCGTGGAGGAAACGGGAGCGGCAAAAACGATTCCGTTGCTCCGCATCGCGGCGCACAAGTGGCGGGAGGTTGTACTTTTTTTACGCGATTTTGAGGATCATCAGTATGATTATGTAGAATTGATGGCGGGAACGGATTACAAGGACTACATCGAAGTGGTGGTCTATCTGTATTCGATGAAGCGCAGAACCTACATCACCGTAAAGACGCGTACTCCGCGCGATGCGGCTTCCCTGCCTTCGCTTGTCTCTGTGTTTCCCGGCGTGAACTGGGAAGAACGGGAGATATACGATCTTCTGGGGGTACATTTTGAAGGCCATCCTGATCTGCGCAGGATCATGATGGGGGACGAGTGGAAGGGGCACCCCCTGCGCAAGGACTATTCCGATTTCGATAATATCCCGACTCGGGGAGGCGAACCCCGCTAATGGGCACACTGCATTCAGAAGAAATGATTCTCAACGTCGGACCTCAGCATCCCAGCACGCACGGTGTATTTCGGCTGGTAGTCACGATTGACGGCGAGCGGATCGTCGCCGCCGATCCGGTGATCGGGTATCTTCACCGCGGTACGGAGAAACTTGCGGAGAGTCTGCAGTACACGCAGATCATCCCCTATACGGACCGGCTGGATTATGTTGCGGCCATGCTGAACAATTACGCGCTGGTTCACACAGTGGAGTATGCGATGGATCTGGAGATTCCAGAGCGCGCCGAATACCTGCGCGTGATCGTGATGGAATTGAACCGAGTGGCGTCCCATCTCATGTTTATCGGCGCCTATCTGCTCGATCTCGGCGCGATGAGCCCTTTTTTATACGTCTTTCAGGAGCGCGAACTGATCGTACAGCTGTTCAATGAAATCTGCGGCGCGCGCCTGACGTATAATTATATGCGCGTCGGCGGCGTCAGAGCGGACGCGCCTCCCGGTTGGCTCGCCAAGGTGCGCGCTTTCTTGCCGCATATGCGTGAAAAACTGAAGATGTACGACGCGCTGATTTCCGGCAACGAGATATTTCTCAATCGAGTCAAAGGCATGGGCGTCATCACGCAGGAAGAAGCGATCAGTTATTCGCTGTCGGGCGTCAATCTGCGCTCCACTGGATTGCGCTTTGACCTGCGCAAAAATCGCCCGTACGGCATCTACGGCAAATTCGACTTTGACGTGGTGACGGGGGAAAACGGCGACTGTTTCGACCGCTACTGGTGCCGTTTTCAGGAGATGGAACAGTCCCTGAACATCGTGGAACAGGCACTGGAGAGCATTCCGGACGGTCCTGCGCTTGGCAAGGTGCCAAAGCTGATCAGAATCCCCGTCGGAGAATACTACACGAGTATCGAAGGCGCCCGCGGCGAACTGGGCGTCTACATCGTGTCCGACGGCAAGGATAAGCCCTACCGGATGAAACTGCGGCGGCCGTCCTTTGTCAATCTGCAGATTCTCCCCAAACTGCTTGTTGGCCAGAGCATGTCCAACCTGATTGCGATTCTGGGCGCTGTCGACATCGTGCTTGGGGAGGTGGACGCTTAGCATGTTTTCCTGGCAAACGCAGCCACTCACTGGATTCAACTTTATCGGCATGGTCATCGGGGCGGTGGTCGTGCTCGCGCTCCTGCTCCTGATCGTCATGTACCTGATCTTCTTTTTGCGCAAGGTTGTCGCGTGGATGCAAAACCGCATCGGTCCCAATCGCGTCGGACCGTGGGGACTGTTCCAGAGCATGGCGGACGTGCTGAAGCTCTTGCTCAAGGAAGATATCGTACCGGAAAACGCGGATCGAGCCCTCTTTATGATCGCGCCGATCATCGCTTTTGTGCCTGCGTTCATGGTTTTGGCAGTCATCCCGTACACGGCGACGCACATCTTCACGGCTGGACTCAATATCGGCGTTCTCTACTACATTGCACTGTCGTCCATCACAATTCTCGGCATTGTCCTGGGAGGGTGGGCGTCCAACAACAAGTACTCGCTGGTCGGAGGACTGCGTTCGGCAGCGCAGATGATCAGTTACGAGATTCCGCTTGGCATGTCCGTTCTCGGCGTTGTGATGCTGGCCGGAACGCTCAACCTGACGACGATCGTGCAGCAACAGGCAACGGATCGCTTTGGCTGGTATATCATTCCGCAAATCATCGGCTTTGTCGTTTTTATGATCGCGGCCATCGCGGAACTGAATCAGACGCCCTTTGACCTGCCGGAAGCGGAATCGGAACTGGTTGCCGGTTATTTTACGGAATACACGGGCTTTCGGTTCGCCTTCTTTATGCTTACCGAGTTTGTGTACCTGTTCGCAATTTCCGCTCTGGCCACCACGCTGTTTCTGGGCGGCTGGTTGGGACCGTGGCTTCCATCGTGGCTGTGGTTTGCCATCAAGACAAGCGCGGTGATCTTCTTCATGTTTTGGGTGCGCGCCTCGATGCCGCGCATACGCACTGACCTACTGATGGGACTCGCCTGGAAGGTTCTGATTCCCGTTGCCCTGTTCAACATTTTGCTTACTGGACTGTTGTCGCTGCTTCTATAGGGAGCGTATTGGAAATACTTGGAGGTGAGAGACATGTTCGGGATTATCAAAGGCCTCGGAGTTACGCTGGGTCAGTTGACGAAAAAAAAGGTGACGCTGCAGTACCCCGATGTAAAACCCGTGTGGCCTGAACGTTTCCGCGGCATCCATGAATTTATCCCGGAACTCTGTATTGTCTGCAATCAGTGCGCGCGCATCTGTCCGACCGACTGCATCTCACTTTCCGGGTCGCGGGATGCAAACAAAAAAATGCGCATCGACACGTACGATATCAACTTTGAAATCTGCATTCTTTGCGATCTGTGCGTGGAGGTGTGTCCCACGGAGGCCATACTGATGACGGACCAGTTTGAGTTGGCCGCCTATTCGCGCGACGAGTTCTACAAAGATATGCACTGGCTTTACGATAACCATAAGGAACATGGCACGTACAAGGCGCTGCAGGCGGCCAAGGAACAGGCGGCGCAGGAACTGGCCGCCCGCGAGTCGGGTTCCGCCAAAGAGACGGAAACGGGAGGCGAGGCGTGATGCTGTTCGGGATTCCCATCACGGGAGAGACAGTCGCGTATTTCGTGCTCGCGCTGATCATCATCACCTCGGGCGTGTTCCTCATGACACTGCAGAGCGTCATGCATATGGCGCTCGCGCTGGGGGGCGTGTTCCTCGGCGTGGCCGGAGTCTTTGTCATTTTGGGCGCGGACTTCGTGGGGATTGTGCAGGTGATGATCTACGCGGGCGCCATTACAATCCTGATGGTCTTTTCGCTGATGCTCACCCACTCGGGAAAGAGCAGCGAAGAGGGACCGGAAGTCGGCGCCGTGCGGGGAACGGTCACGTTTGTCGGCGTGGCTGTCATTGTGGGGGCCATCCTGCTTGTGATCCGGGGAACATCGTGGCCAGTCAGTCCCACGGCAATGCAGCCGTTTCACCAGTCCACCGTTCTGTTGATCGCGGATGCGCTGTTTCATACCTACACCATTCAGTTTGAACTTGTGTCCGCCATCCTGACGACCGCGCTGGTGGGCGCGGTGATCATTGCGCGAAAGGAGGAACAGTAGATGGCTTTGCAACCGTTTCTCGCTCTTGGCGCAATCCTGTTTGGCATTGGACTCTTTGGAGCGCTGACAAAACGCAACCTGATCATCGTCCTCATCTCCATCGAAATGATGCTCAACGCGGCCAACATCAACCTGGTGGCCTTCTCGCATTTTGCCCTCAAACCGAACATCGACGGACAGGTGTACGCACTATTCAATATCGCGATTGCCGCGGCGGAAGTAGCTGTGGGCCTCGCCATTTTGCTGTCCTTTTTCCGGACTCGCAGCAGCAGTGATGTGCGAGACGTCAACCTCATGAAGTGGTAGGAGTGATCGTATGATCGGCATGACCTGGTTAGTGCCTGTTTTACCGCTCGTCGCCTACGTCATCCTGCTTGCTTCGGGAAGGCGGATGAATGAGTCGGCGGCTGCGGGAATCTCGACGGCGGCCGTCTTTGTCAGCTTCCTGCTGTCGATCGCGATCGTGGCGAATGTTGCGGCGTACGGACCGGCTGCGCCCACCGTGTATCCCTGGCTCCAGTTTGGCTATGGCATGATCACAGTCGGCTATCAGGTAACCAGCCTGAACGCGCTCATGTTGCTCGTGGTCAGTCTGGTCAGCACGCTGGTGTTGCTTTTCTCACGGTCCTACATGCGCGGGGACGATCGTTTTTCCCGCTTTTATCAGTATCTCAATCTGTTCGTCTTCTCGATGCTGGGGCTGGTCGTATCGCCCAATCTGCTGCAGTTCTATATCTTTTGGGAACTGGTCGGCGTGTGTTCCTATCTGCTTGTGGGTTTCTGGTACTTCAAGCCGGAAGCCGCAGCGGCGGCAAAGAAGGCCTTCATAGTGACGCGCATTGGCGATGTGGGCCTGTTTATCGGAATCATCCTGCTGTTTCTGGCGCGGGGAACATTTGACTTCACCACTCTGTTTGGCGGTGTGAGCGCTCCCGTCGGCATGGCGACTCACTTGGCCGCGCCGCTCGCGTATGCTGGTTCCAAGTTCTTTTCTCTCTGGTACATACCATTTGCGGGTTGGCATGCAGGGCCGTTCGTGACTCTGGTTGCACTGCTCGTCTTTATCGGCGCCGTTGGCAAATCCGCACAGTTTCCACTGCATGTGTGGCTGCCGGACGCCATGGAAGGGCCGACGCCTGTGTCCGCCCTGATCCACGCGGCGACCATGGTGGCCGCGGGTGTGTATCTGGTGGCTCGCATGTTCCCGCTCTTTGAGGCGTCCGCCACCGCCAGCGAGACGGTGGCCGTCATCGGCGGCTTTACAGCCATACTGGCCGCATCCATTGGGCTCACACAGCGCGACATCAAACGCGTGATCGCCTATTCGACAGTGTCGCAACTCGGATACATGATGCTGGCCATGGGCGTCGGCGCCTACGTGTCGGGCATGTTCCACCTGGTCACGCACGCCTTTTTCAAGGCGCTGCTGTTTCTTGCGGCAGGCAGCGTGATCCATGCGCTGAACACACAGGACCTGTTTGAAATGGGCGGTCTGCGCAAATACATGCCGATTACGCACGCCACCTTTCTTGCGGGAGCGCTCGCCCTGGCTGGCATCCCGCCGTTCGCTGGCTTCTGGTCCAAGGACGATATCCTGACGGCTGCCTTCAGCTCGGGTCACTATGTGCTTTACGCCATGGGCCTCATAGCCGCATTTTTCACGGCGGCCTATATCTTTCGCGTCTACTTCCTCACATTTTCAGGCGCCTACAAAGGCGACGGGCATCCCCACGAGGGCGGCCCCGCCATGACGATTCCGCTGATTGTGCTGGGCGTGCTGGCGACTGTCGGCGGCTTTATCAATACACCCTTTGATCCCATGCTGGGTTCCTTCCTGCAGGACCAGGGACCGATCGGCTACAATCCGCCTGCCAACTGGGCGCTGATGGCGGTCTCCGCGCTGGTCGGCCTTTCCGGCATCTGGCTTGCGTACACCCTGTACAGGACTTCAGAGGGCAGGGCGCAACGCTTTGCGCAGCGCACCGGATTCCTGTACACACTCAGCTTTAACAAGTTCTACGTGGACGAACTGTACAATCTCATCATCGTCACGCCCGTTTTCAAGATCGCCGCAGTTCTGCAGTTTGTCGATCGCTGGATTATCGACGGACTCGTTCGTCTGGCGGGCGAGATTGGGTACACGGGCGGCGTCGGCGTCAAATACTCCAGCACCGGACAGGTGCAGACGTATGGGCTTGTGACCGTATTTGGGCTGGCGGTCATGGTGCTTATTGTCATTGGGATCGGGGGTGTGATCTAACATGGCAGACGTACTCTTGCTGCTGGTTCTCATCCCTGCGCTGGCCGCGCTTCTCATCATGGCCCTGTCTTCCAAAGCGACGGGGATGATCCGTGCGGTCGGGCTGCTCGGGGCGCTCATTCCAGCCGCCTTTGCGATCGCCGCATACGCCGCCTTCAACCACGGAGCGACCGGAGCAATCGGCGCGACCGCTTTGCAGTATCCATTTACCGTGCGCTGGCTCGCTGTTGCCAACGCGTTCAATATGCTGACCCTGCATATCCAGTTTGCGTTTGGCGTCGACGGTGTTTCCATGCCGCTCGTTGTGCTGGTCGGCGTCGTCAGCACGCTCTCCTGCGTGCGCAGCTTTAGAATCACAGAGCGCGCGAAGAGCCACTATGTCTGGATGCTGTTTTTGACAATGGGTCTGTATGGCGTCTTCGCCGCCTCTGACCTGTTCACGTTTTTCTTCTTCCTGGAGAGTACGCTGGTGTCCAGCTATTTCCTCATCAGCATCTGGGGCGGCGAACGGCGCCACTACGCGGCCACCAAGTTTCTGATCTATCGCGGTTTTGCCAGTGTGGTCTTGCTGGCCGGGTTAATCGGTCTGGCCTACACGTTTGCCGCTCAGGCGCAGTCGGTCAGCAACAGCGTGGTTCTGCCCAATGCGCCAAACTTCCTGTCGCTGTCCATTTCGCAATTGATTGCGGAAGTGCAGTTGATCCAGTTGCCAGCCGCCACGCAGAATGTGCTCTTCCTGGTGTTTTTACTGGCCGTCCTGATCGAAGAGGCGTTTGTTCCCTTTCACACATGGCTTCCTGACACGCATGAAAACAGCGACACAGGAACGAACATGATGATTGGCGGCGCCCTCATGAAAATCGGGCTGTATGTGCTGCTTCGCTTTGGCGCCGAACTGCTGCCGCTGGGGCTGCAACACTACGCAACCCTGCTGGCGGTGCTGGGCGTCATCAGCATTTTGTACGGCGCCGTGGTGGCAATCGCGTCGCGCGACTGGCGACGTCTCATCGCGTTTTCCAGCATCAGCCATATGGGGCTTGTCCTGCTGGCCATCGGATCGCTGCAGGCCATCGGCATCCAGGGCGCTGTATTCATGCTGGTCTCCTCCGGACTGCTTACGGCGCTCCTCTTCTTTACAGTGGGCGCGCAGGCGGACCGCACGGGAACGTTCACGATTGCAAATCTCGGCGGTCTGTCGAAGAGTCTGCCGGTCATCTCCGGCGTGATGCTGGTCGCGGCCCTGGGCTCCGTAGGGCTGCCTGGCATGAGTGGTTTCATCAGCGAATTCTCGCTGTTTGTCGGCAGCTTCACGACGTTTCCCGTTCTTTCGGCGCTGGGAACGCTGGGCATGATCCTGGCTGCGCTGTATCTGCTGTACGCCATGCAAAGAACCACGTTTGGACCAGTTGAGACGCGGGTGACGGAAATGCCGGACGCCAGCGCCGTCGAGTATGTTCCCATGGTTGTTCTTGTGGCTCTGGTCGTGCTGATCGGCGTCTACCCGGACGTGCTTGGCAATGTGGTTCATGGCACAGCGCAGGCCATCGCGGCCAGGATAGGGGGTTAGATTCGCGTGGCTAATGCGCTTCAGTATCTTACGTTTTCCGATCTCTGGAACAGTATGGGCCCGGAGGTCATTGTGATCGGCGGCGCTTTTCTGATCATGATCGTCGAACTGTTTCTTCCGGAGCCTCAGAAGAAAATATCACCGTGGCTGGCCGTCGTGGCGCTCATCGCTTCTGCGACAGTGCTTGCCACCCGTCTGGGCGCCACTGTCACGACCTACTCGACGGCCGCCTACGTTGTCGATGGGTTCGGCAGCATTTTTAAACTGGTCATTCTGATTGCGACCCTGCTTGTGATTTTGCTGGCGATCGCCGATCGCAGCGCAGAGTCTCTGCCTTATGAATATTCGTATCTGGTGCTGTTTGCCACGGGGGGCGCCATGATCATCACGTCTGGCGTTGATCTGGTCACCCTCTATGTGGGCCTGGAACTGTTGTCGATTGCAAGCTACATTCTCGTTGCGCTGTACCGCAAGAGCGCCCGTTCTACAGAGGGTGGGCTGAAGTACCTGATTATCGGTTCGATTGCTTCAGCTTGCATACTGTACGGCCTGTCTTTCCTGTATGGCGTCGGCGGCTCCACAAACCTTGGCCAGATCGGGATTAACCTGCAGAGCGGCTGGACCAACTACAGCGGCATCCTGTACCTGTCGCTCGGTTTGGTGCTCGTGGGCATTGGCGTCAAAGTGTCCATCGTGCCGTTTCACCTCTGGACGCCCGATGTCTATGAGGGGGCGCCGACACCTGTTACCGCCTATCTGGCCGTGGTCTCAAAAGCGGCTGTCTTTGCCTTTTTCCTGCGCGTTTTCATCTGGGTTTATGGGCAGAAATTTGGCCAATGGTGGGACATCATCGCCTGGCTGTCCGTCATCACGATGGTTGTTGGGAACGTGGGGGCGCTTGCCCAACGCAACGTCAAGCGCATCCTGGCCTATTCCAGCGTTGGTCAGGCCGGGTATCTACTGCTGCCGTTTGCAGCCGTGGGCACGTCGACACTGCTCAACGACATGTGGCAAGCCCTCTCCTCCATCGCGTTTTATCTCTTTGCGTACATGTTTATGACGATCGGCGCGTTCGCCGTGTTTGCAAAGGTTGCAGAGGCCAGTGCGTCCGAGGATATTGACGCTTTTGCGGGCCTGTACAAACGCAGCCCATTCCTGGCCAGCATGATGACGCTGTTTCTGCTCTCGCTGGCGGGGTTGCCGCTGACAGCCGGTTTCGTAGGGAAGTTCATGATCTTTCTGGTGGCGTTCAACACGGGGCAGTACTGGCTCGGCGTCATCCTGTTTGCCACGAGCGCCATCGCCTTCTATTACTACTTTGGCATACTGAAAGCCATGTTTACCCGCGAGCCGGCAGGCGATCAGGAGCGGATCAAAAGTTCTCCCACTCTGATTGTAGTTGTGGCGCTGTGCGCGCTCGCCACTCTCGCGCTCGGAATCGTTCCAGCGCCGCTGATGGATCTGCTGAATGGTCTGCGCTGGTTCGGATAGACAGCGCAGATCGCACTACGCATGCGATTGAGGAGGGTAAAATGTGGATCCCTGGATGCGGACCGAAGAAGACCGTGAACTTGTCGACTGGGTAGGCCAACTGGCAACTCAGTTGGCAACGCGTTCGGACACGTACGATCGCGAAGGAACATTCGTTCATGAACAGATTGACCTTCTCACGCAGGCGGGATATGCTAGCCTCACTGTACCAAAGGAGTATGGCGGGCGCGGGTGCAACCTGCGCCAGTTGCTGCTCGCGCAGGAACGGCTCGCAGAGGGCGATTCTGCGGCGGCTCTCGTCATGGGATGGCATCTCGGCATTACGCAGAGTCTGGCCGCCACCAAGGCCTGGCCCGACGACATGTACCGCGCCTTCTGTGCGGATGTGGTTGCTGGACGGGCTCTGGTCAACGCTTGCGGAACGGAACCCGACACCGGCAGCCCGAGCAGGGGTGGACGGCCCACGACAGTGGCAAAACGGACAGCGGGCGGATACAGCATCACGGGCCTGAAGACGTGGGCGACCGGCAGTCCTGTGATCACGCACATTCTGGTAACTGCGACGATTTCAGGGGAGGACAGCGTCGGCGAGTTTTTAGTTCCCCGTGCGAGCGCTGGACTGTCCGTGCAGGAATCGTGGGACAGCATGAGCATGCGCGGTACGGGGAGCCACACGCTGGTGCTCGAAAATGTGTTTGTTCCTGACGCCCATCTGCTGGACACGATGGCGGCTGGGCGCAAACCGAAGCGCAGCAGCGACGGCAGCGGCTGGCTCCTGCACATCCCGGCCACCTATCTTGGCATCGCCAACGCGGCCCGGCGTTTTGTACTGGACTTTGCCAATACGTACGCTCCCAACAGTTTGGGAAAACCGATTGCGTCGGTGGCCCATGTGCGCGAAAAAATCGGGCAGATGGAAGTGGAGCGTACAACGGCGCGAACGCTGCTGTATGCTACAGCGACGCAGTATGACGAAACCGCATTTGCAGATCGCCTGAAGATGCGCGCGGACCTGGGGCTCGCCAAACATGTGGCGACCAACGCAGCGGCCCGCATTGTCGATCTGACCATGCGCATCGCTGGCGGGCAGAGTATCTTGCGCAGTCTGCCGCTCGAACGCTACTACCGCGACGTGCGGGCAGGACTGCATAATCCGCCCATGGATGATGTGATTCTTTCGGTTTTGGCAGACAGCGCGCTGCAGGGTCAACGCTGATTTCATCTCTAATATGGACAAAAAATGGTGTTCGCAGTCGTATACTATTTTCAGTATAGATTCCCATGCCGCTTCGCGGCACGAACAACCGGGATGAAAATTCGCCTGCGGCGATTTTTCGGGATAGAAATGAGGTCAGACGGTGGGCGTGTTTTCGAATGTCAGCTTCCGCGTTCAGGGCGGTTTGACGATCTTCAGTCTGCTGCTGGGAACATTGCTGGCCTGGTACGCTCTGGGCGCTGTGCGCTGGGATGTTTTTTTGCAGGCGCCCCAGTCGCGCGCCGCCAGCCTTCTGCGCCTGTTGCTTGCCATACTGATCGGCGCGGGAATCGCCAATTTTGTTGTTCAGTACGCTACGGGCGCCGCAATGATTCGCAGTTGAACCGTCAGATGAGCAGGGGATTGCACTGAACCGCCCCTAGCATTTTTTGCGTGCCAGTTCGTAGTCTCGTATAGCCTGTTTTCCCGTTGTCCATACTGTGTATCATAAACACGGTGTGAATGGGAGATGGCGGAGATGAAGAAACTAGCGCTGATGGGTCTTGCAGGACTGCTGATGGCGTCCTATCTGACAGGTCAGGCTGTTGCCAGCAGATTGCGGCCAGATTCCGGGTCGATGATTCCATTTTTGACGCAGGCGTTCGTCGCCACGCACAGTCGACCCACCGGGTTTGAGGTGCATGACTGGTCAACGCTTCGCAGTGGCTTCTCGTCCGTGGCCACGCTGACAAAGGATTCGAAACGATTGGCGCAGGAAATGGGCGTCTCGGCGCCGCACCTGTATACGCATAATGGTTCCCGCGATCATGTCGCATTGTGGACAGGAATTTTCACTGTCGGGAAGCAGAAAACCAGGTTGCAGGCAGCGGTGGAGATGGCCAGTATGTCGTTTCCCGATGCGCCGGCGCAGACGGTTCTCATCCTGCGGCTGCTGGCGTCAACGCCGCGCAGCAGCACAGAATTGTATCGAAATTTCGCGGTCGCATATCGGACCGTGCGAACATGCGCCGCTGCAGCCGGTGGCAGTGCGGTAGTGAATGCAACACTTTTCGGTGTTTTGCCAGGACTCCTGAATACGGAACGCCGGGGTGCAGTTGTACGCGCGGCATACGCTGCGGTGCATGCACAACCGCTTCAGACGATGGTCTATACATACACCACAAGTGTCGCAGGATACGCAACCAGAGTTTTGCATTCCGTACTCGCAGGCGGTCAATCTGTCAATCTGCAGGTGGCCTTGCATGAAAATAGTTACAGCAAGAGCACCAGAGTACTTGTAGGAAGTCCTATTATCACGGTAGAATACTAATAGTACGTGTCATACACATCTGAGTGTATATGCACGCGAGTGGCTATGGGGGTACTGCGAGTGGCAACAATCAAGATTCACGGAGGCAATCGCCTCACGGGCACCGTTCGGGTTGACGGCGCGAAAAACGCCGTGCTGCCGATCATGGCGGCATCACTGCTTGCAGAAACGGGAGAAACATGCATTGAAGATGTACCGTATTTGACCGATATTGAGAATCTCGCAGATGTCGTCCGAAGTCTCGGGGCGCGCGCAGAACTCTCTCATAACGGAAGTCTGAGACTGTCGGCCGAACGCCTGACAACGACGACCGCTCCTTACGAACTGGTTCGCAAGATGCGTGCATCGTTTTGGGTGGCAGGCCCTCTGCTGGCTCGCACCGGTCACTTCCGTGTGCCGCTTCCGGGCGGATGCAACATAGGCGAGAGACCTGTCGATCAACATATAAAAGGTTTCGAAGCGTTAGGTGCGCACGTTTCTATAGAACACGGTTACGTTGAGGGCCGAGTGAAAGAACGCCTGCGCGGCGCGCCGGTCTATCTCGATGTTGTCAGCGTGGGCGCCACGATCAACACGATGATGGCGGCAACACTGGCCGAAGGGCAGACCCTGATTGAGAATGCGGCGAAAGAGCCGGAGATTGTCGATCTTGCCAACTATCTGAACGCCATGGGCGCCAAAGTTCGCGGAGCCGGAACTGACACGATCCGCATTGAGGGTGTCACGCATCTGCACGGTGCGACGCACACGGTCATTCCTGACCGCATTGAGGCGGGAACGTACATGCTTGCGGCTGCCATCACGCGCGGCGATGTGTTTGTAGAAGGAGCGATCTACAATCATCTGAGTTCCCTGTGCGCCAAACTTCGGGAAGCGGGCGTCACGTTGGAGGATGACATCAGAGGCATCCGGGTGCGCGCATCCGGACCGCTGCATCCGATTGACGTCAAAACACTGCCGCACCCGGGGTTTCCCACGGATCTGCAGGCGCAGATGCTCGCCCTGCTGACAACTGTCGAAGGCGTCAGCATCGTGACGGAGACGGTGTATGAGAATCGCTACCTGCATGTGGCTGAACTTCGCCGCATGGGCGTGGATGTGAAACTGGAGGGACGCAGCGCGATCGTGGAAGGCGTATCCGCCCTGACGGGTGCGCGTGTGAGCGCGACGGATCTCAGAGCGGGAGCGGCCCTTGTACTGGCCGGTCTGGCCGCGGAAGGCGAGACCGTGGTCAGTGGTCTGGAACATCTTGATCGCGGCTACGGCGATCTGGTCAACAAACTTCGGCAGTTGGGAGCGCATATCGAGCGAACCGATGAAGCGCAACCGCCGCTGCGGCTGGTCACCGCTAACTAGCTGGCCAATATACTGGGCCGCCTGCGAATCAGAATTATGGTTCGCGGGCGGCCCAGTGTTTTTTTTCAGGAGCATACGGTTTTCAAATCGGACTCGGCGAAAGAAGGGTGGTACAATAAGAGCAAACGCTCGCCGTAAATGGTCCGGAAGATCTGAATACGAAGGAGACGCTGCAATTCATGGTTTCACTCGATGATATCCAATCCTGGTGTGGTGCAACGGCATTCCAGCGTGGAAAAACGTATTACCAGGCGGGTCGGGTGACACAATTGCACGAGCAGGATGACCGCTATACAGCGATTGTTCTGGGCAGCAAGCGGTATCGCGTCAGCGTTCTGTTTGCTGAGGAAGAGAATGACATCGAGGCGGCGTGCACCTGCCCTGCGTACGATTCCTATTACACGAACTGCAAGCATATCGCGGCCGTTTTGTTTGCCGTTTTTTCTCTCAATCAACGGGGCGGCGCGGCGACCACATCATATAGAAAGGAAAATGACCGCGATCTGCAACTCAGCAAACAGATGCTGGGCATCTTTGACCGCCAGACTGAGCATGCGCAGGATATGGCGTATACGGCGGGAGACAAACAGCAACTGCAGATTGAGTATACTTGTAAAATAGTCTCGCTCGGCACGCGCAGGTCCGTGCTGGCAGTGGAGATGAAAGTGGGGCCGCAGCGCCTCTATATAGTACAAAAGATAAAGGATTTCCTGGCAAAAATAGAGAAGCGTTCGCCGTATACATTCTCAAAAACGTACACCCTTGATCTTGCTGATCAGACCTTCGGGGAAACAGACTGGGCGATCCTGCAACTGTTCATGGAAGCGCAGCAAGGTGAAGCGCTCTATCGCGACATACAAAGCAACTACTATGTTCATTATGGGTTGCAAAACGATCGCCTGCTTCTGCTGCCGCCGCACATTTGGAACAGGCTGCTGCCCTATTTTGCAAAGTCTTCTGTACGTCTTGAACAGCACGCGCTGTTGGCTGGGCAATTGTTGTCTACATATGAACCGATTGGCCTCGTCAGTAAGTTGGACAATACGCCCTCCAAAGGGTATCAGCTGGACATCGAGGGGCTGGCGGATGTTATAGTCCTGAAAGAGTACGGCTGCGCTGTTGAGGGCTGCACAGTGCATGTCATGGATCAGGAGTCGCTGGAACGGCTTTCCGATCTCAAGGCGATGTTGGCCAATCTCTCCAGCCCCCGTCTGCTCATCTCTCAGGAACAGATTGAACCGTTCATGGAACGGGTGGTGCCGGGGCTAAAAAAACTCGGGAAAATGGAAATTGCCAAACAGATCGCCAGCAAAATCGTGGATGAGCCGCTGCGCATCAAACTCTATCTCGATCGGGACGGCGACCGTCTTTTAGCCAGGCTGGAGTATGTGTACGGCGACACGGTGATCGACCCCCTGTCCAGTGCGAAGCGACAAGAGCGGGCAGAGCGTATTTTACTGCGCGATGTCGAGCGGGAAAGAATGTTTATGGCTCTCCTCGAACAGTCGCATTTATCGTATAACGGGAAAGAGTTGCACACCGACGACGAAGATGCTGTGTATCACTTTATGCATCATTTAATCCCGCGTTTAGAAAGTATGGCGGAAGTGTTTGTGACATCCGCACTCAGGTTGATTTTCCAGGCGTATCCGCACCAGCCGAAGGTGCAGGCCGACATCAACAACAAAACAAATTGGCTCGACATCAGTTTTGATATCGAAGGCATAGATGATCAACAGATTCGCGAGGTTTTGCGGTCGATTGTGGAGAAAAAGAAATACTATCGTCTTTCTGACGGCAGCTACCTGTCTCTGGAGACAGATGGTTTTGCACAGATTGACGATTTGTTGCAGGGACTGGATATCCGCAAGACGCAGATTAAAGGATCCCGCCTGGAGTTGCCGGTGATTCGCGGATTCCATCTGCTGGGGTCTGAAGAGCAGGGAACAAACATAAAACTGGGCAAACCGCTCCGTCAACTGCTGGATAATCTAAAGCATCCAGACAATCTTGATTTTCCACTGCCCGAACATCTGTCCAAGGTGTTGCGCGACTACCAGAAGTACGGATTTCAGTGGATGAAGACGCTTGGACACTACCATTTTGGCGGTATTCTGGCAGATGACATGGGACTCGGCAAAACCCTGCAAAGCATCGCTTTTATCCAGTCTGAACAGGAGTCAAGCCGGGCGGCGGGGTTATCCACACTGATCGTCTGTCCAGCTTCGCTCACGTTTAACTGGAGAAATGAACTGATTAAATTTGCACCTGGTCTAAAAGTGGTGATCGCTGTCGGAGACAGAGAGCAAAGAAGCGAGCTGCTTGACGATCTGGCAAACGCCGATGTCGTGATCACCTCCTATCCGCTTCTGCGCAGGGATGCGGAGATGTATGCCAGGCAGCGGTTTTATACACTCATTCTGGATGAGGCGCAGGCGATTAAAAACCACAACACCCAGACCGCTCAAGCCGTCAAGCAGATTGTCGCCCATCACCGCTTTGCGTTGACCGGAACACCTGTGGAAAATTCGCTGGACGAGTTATGGTCTATTTACGATGTCGTATTTCCGGAACTATTCCCGAGCAGGAAGGCGTTTGCCGACTTGTCCAATGAAAAGGTGGCCAAACGGATCCGTCCTTTCCTGTTGCGCAGAATGAAGACGGAAGTGCTGAAAGAATTGCCTGAGAAGATCGAAACACTGCAGCCGTCCGAACTCACTACAGAACAAAAAAAGCTGTATCTGGCCTACTTGGCCACTTTACAGAAAGAAACCGCAGCGCAGCTTCAGACCGAAGGGCTGCAAAAGAGTCGCATGAAAATACTGGCGGGCATTCTCCGGTTGCGCCAGCTCTGTTGCCATCCCTCGCTGTTTGTGGAAAATTACTCTGGCGGTTCAGGCAAACTCGAACAGTTGCTCGAAATCGTCGATGAGTGTCTGAGCGGCGGGAAGCGCATGCTGATCTTCTCGCAGTTCACGGGAATGCTGGGGATTTTGCGCAGAGAACTGGAACAGCGTGAATTGTCCAGTTTCTACCTGGATGGAAAAACGCCGCCGAGAGAACGCGTCGAATTATGCGACCGCTTTAACGATGGGGAACAGAATATCTTTCTCATCTCCCTGAAAGCAGGCGGCACCGGGCTCAATTTGACGGGGGCGGATACGGTGCTGCTTTACGATCTCTGGTGGAATCCGGCCGTTGAACAGCAGGCCACAGATCGGGCGCATCGAATCGGACAGAAAAAGGTGGTGCAGGTTATCCGGCTGCTGACGCAGGGAACGATCGAAGAGAAAATATATGAGTTGCAACAGCGAAAAAAAGACCTGATAAGCCAGGTCATCCAGCCTGGCGATGAGTCGCTGTCCGCGCTCACGGAGCAGGAGATTCGCGAACTGCTGATGATCGGATAAGCAAACGCCCCTATTTTTGGACAAACTTGTTTAAGGCTACCTCATTTTGGCGAGACTGCGAAATGAGGTGATGAACAGTGAATAATGATGAAGACAAACAGCAACAGGGCGCTGATACACAGACTGGTCAGACGCCAAACGACGCAGCGGAAAAACGGGGATGGAGGGCGCTGTTTGCCAGGCGATGGGCGTTTCCCGCTTTATATCTCACCGCCGCGGCACTCATTATCGCCCTCATGTATGGACAGGCCAACCGTCTGATCAACTTGGGCGGAACAGGTTCCGCAGCGCCAAAAACAGCTCCGGCGACAGTGACGGCCACCGCCGCGTCGTGGATCTGGCCGATCGCACCGGACGCCGCCGGCGTTCGGGTGATGCGCGGCTACTACGACATGAATGGGAAAGGGGCAACGGTGGCGACGCTTGCTGCAGATCTGATACACTACGACAACAGTTACCAGGGTTCGACTGGTTATGATCTCGGCATGCAGAAGGGCGGGCGGGCGTTTGGAGTCGTTGCCGCGACTGCGGGCGACGTGACGGATGTCCGCAACAGCCCAGTCATGGGACAGACAGTTGTCGTGTCGTCTGCAAACGGCTATTCGGAACTCTACCAGTCGCTTGGGGCAGTTGACGTCAAGGTCGGTCAACACGTCCTGCAGGGACAGGAGATTGGATCAAGCGGGTACAATCAGAAAGAGGCAAGTTTGGGCAACCATCTCTTTTTCGCGGTCCAAAAGAATAACGCTGCGATCGATCCGGGAAGTGTTCTTCCAAAAGCCTGAACATAGAGAAATGTCGCCGTCGCTGATCTAGCAAGCGAACCGCAAGGCGTTCAGAAGCTGCTTCGTAGAGTGAAGCAGCTTTTCCTATGTTATCAAAAGACAGTGATAGAGCGAGTTAGGACGAGCAAAATGGTGAAAATGGGTCCTGAGTCAACTGAATTGGCCGCGTTTGGCATATGGCGATGCCCCCCTCATATACTGTAGCAGACTTGCGAAACACTGGGGGAGGCGAGGGTGTGCATGATTACATTAAGGAGAGAACGCTGAAAATCGGCGAATATATCGTCGAAACCCGTAACACGGTGAGGACGATAGCGCGCGAGTTTGGCGTCTCGAAAAGCACCGTGCATAAGGACCTGACCGAGCGATTGCCTGAGATTAACCCTGACCTCGCAAATCGCGTCAAAGAGATCCTTGAATACCACAAGTCGATCAGACATTTGCGCGGTGGCGAGGCAACGAAGGAAAAATACAGAAAGGATGAGCCAAAACACAATCTGACAAAAAATCTGGCGGTGGGTAGAGGATTTGGTGTCCGCGTGTAGAACAATGTTAAAAGCATAATCTCGTCGTTGTCACTCCGTCGAGATGCGTGCCTAGGGGGTAGTCCTAGTTTCTCGACAGAGAGGTTCAATGGATGTTCAGAAAGGATATTGGGGTTGACTTAGGCACGGCAAATGTTTTGGTCCATGTTCGTGGGAAAGGAATCGTTCTCAACGAACCTTCAGTGGTGGCAATCGAAAGTCAGACCAGGCGCATTGTCGCAGTCGGTGATGAAGCCCGTCGCATGCTGGGGCGCACCCCTGGCAACATCATCGCCATCAGACCGCTGCGGGAGGGTGTGATCGCAGACTTTGAAATAACGGAGATTATGTTGAAGCACTTTATCGCCAAGACGATTGGTAAGAGTCTCCTGTCTCAACCGCGGGTGGCCGTCTGCGTGCCGGCCGGCATCACCTCAGTGGAGCAGAAGGCCGTGCGCCAGGCCACGGAAGCGGCGGGCGCGAGACATGTATATCTGATCGAAGAGCCGAAGGCGGCGGCGATCGGAGCTGGGCTTGACATCACACAGCCCAGCGGCAGTATGGTGGTCGATATTGGCGGAGGAACGACGGATGTCGCTGTCTTGTCGCTTGGAGACGTCGTCACCGCCTCTTCTATTCGAGTAGCAGGGGACAAGTTCGATGAGGCGATCATCCGATATATAAAACGTAACCACAACTTGCTGATCGGCGAGCGAACAGCCGAAGATATAAAGATTCGTGTTGTGTCCGTGGCGCGCGACAGCCGCAGGGAAGAAATGGACGTGCGCGGGCGCGACATGTTGAGCGGTCTTCCCAAAACCGTTCTGATCAAAACCGAAGAGATGGCCGTCGCCCTGGAGGAAGCCTCTTATGCCATCGTTGCGGCGGCAAAAGCGGTACTTGAACGCACATCGCCTGAACTGGCTTCGGACATATTTGACAAGGGTATTATTTTGACAGGCGGCGGCGCGCTCCTGAATGGTATGGACAAGCTGTTGACGGAGGAACTTCAGGTGCCGGTGCATATCGCCGATGATCCCATGACGTGTGTGGCGCGAGGAACTGGCGAATTCCTGGAAAACATCGACAAGTGGGGTAGCCCGCCCGCCAAATCTCAGCGCAAACGCGCGTAGGATGTGTAGCAAGCTATGGATGGATTGTCGGCCACTGGTTCTGGTCTGGCAGCGGATCAGCGACTGCAGCAGGTGATCATGAACAATATCTCCAATCTGTCTACGCCGGGGTTCAAGAATTCGAGCGGGCAACTGATGGCGTTTCCGCAGCAACTTTTGCTTCGCTATCGGTATGGGTCAAACGGCGCCGGCGCGGCTCCGCTTGGAACCGTCAATTCTGGCGTGCTGTTTCAGGAAGCCGTGCCGAACTTTTCGCAAGGCCTGATTCAACATACAGGCCAGCCGCTTGATCTCGCCATCGAAGATCCACTGTCTTCCGGCGTGTCGGTGTATGCTCTTGCCGCAAACACGGGAACGCCAGGCAAAGCCGCCGTTCCGGCCCCCGCGATGGTATCGACGCTGTCGCTCGTAGTCGGACGCGGCGGTGTGATCGAGACTGCGCAGGGAGCGCCTGTGCTGCCGGTGAATGCCTCGGGAGCGCCTGTCGCCGATGCGCGCGTTGTCGTGAATCCACAGTATAAGGGCGTCACCCTGTTTGGCGAAAACGGCAGCCCGGTCGTCGACGCGAAGGGCAACGCCTCCTATCTGATCGTGGGGCCGCAGGGCAAGCCCCTCCCGCAGCAGCATGGACTGCCGGGCGCCTATCTTCAGGTTGTCAGTTCGCAAACCGGCGGTGTGCACTCCTTTTTTGCCGTCGCCAATGTGGATGCGCAGGGGCGCCAGTCCGTGGCGCTGACCAGGGATGGTCAGTTGCAGGTCGGCGCAAACGGGTTTCTGTACGACGCAACTTCGCAGCGCCTGCTGGGAGTGAACGCGCAGGGCGCGCCGATTCTCAACTCCGCCGTCAAACTTAACCCGCTGTATCAGGGCAACAGTTACTTTGGTCCTGGCGGCGCGCCGCTGCGCGATGCGGCGGGGCAACTCTCGTACACCGTCGTGCAGACGAACGGCAAACCCCTGCCGGGCGCTTCCTTCCAGGCGACGGCCACTGCGGTGAACACACTGCAGCCGCTGGGCGGAACGACTTTCCTGCCGACCGCTCAAACCGCTTATGTGCGAAGCAGCGCGGCCATCAAGTCGGGCGCACTCGAATCGTCCAACGCGAACAGCTCGCAAAACACGATCGACATGCTTTCCGTGTACCGTAATTACCAGGCCAACCAGATCATGGCGCAAACGATTGACTCTACGCTGAAACTGGCTGTCACACAGGTCGGCGTCGTTACGGGTCTGTAACGCATCATGCGCGCATAGTGTGCGCCCTAGGGCGGCGTGGCGCGCCATAGGGCGCACCGGCGATGTTTGTCTGTGTGCGGAGCTGGAGTGTGGAAACAAACGACGCGAGAGGAGGCGATCAGGGTATGTCATTACTTTCCGTGGCCGGTTCAGGTCTGCAAAGCCAGATGCAGAGTCTGGACGCCATTTCGAACAATATCGCGAACATCAACACCACTGGCTACGAATCCGTTGGCGTGTCGTTTGCAGACAGCCTGACGCGAGTATACGGACAGGCTCCCGCCACGCAAGGTCTCCCAAACAGGCAGACGCCCGTCGGGCTATGGCTTGGTACGGGGGCGTACGCGACGCCGGGCCTGCGTTCATTCACCGCGGGCAACTACGTGACAACGCGCAATCCGTTGGATATGGCGATCCAGGGCGACGGATTCTTTACGCTGGCGTTGCCAGGGGGCGCGACCGGGTACACGCGCGCCGGGGCATTTGTGGCGAGCAACGATCCGCAAACGGGGCAGGTGTACCTGACCACGCCGAACGGCGCGCGCGTCCTGTCCGTGAACGGCAAACCGATTGATTTGACAGGCGTCAATCTCGCCACTGTCCATGTTTCGCCAAACGGCGTGCTGACGGCCGACACAACCACTGGGCAACCCCGCCGCATCGGACAGCTTGCGCTTGCGTACGTGGCCCATCCGGCAAGCGCCCTCGCCAGCCTGGGGGCGGATGTGTACCAGTTGCGACCCGGCTTTGCCGCAGCCACCAACGCAGCGGGAGCGCCCTCCGTCCTGACTGCCATTGGTCAGGTGCACGGCGCGATGCTGGAGATGTCCAATGTCAACCTGACCAATCAGATGACGAACATGCTCCAGACGCAGCAGGGGTATGATCTGGCTGCCAAAGCGGTCAGCATCGCCGATCAGATGATGGGGCTGGCGGCCACCATCAAGTAACAAATAACGCAGATGGATCGGACTCCTGCCGCCTGTGATGCTGTGCGGCAGGAACCCCATTTCCTGTTACTGCTTTTGCTGTCGTTCCTGTCGTTCCCGCCGCGGCTTCCGCTGCGGGTTTCTGCCGTCTCCGGGGGGCGCGCCGTCGGCCAACAAGGCGGCGTAGAGTTTTTTGAGTGCGCGTTTGCGCCAGGTCTTCACGGTTTCTTTTGACACCCCATAGATATCCGCGACTTCCTTCGTTGAAAAATCCCTCAGGACCGTCCATTCTATGGCGATGCGTTCTCGCGCTGACAGCAGGCGGAACAGATCGTTCCACTCGGCCGACTGAAAGGACTGGCTCGCACGCGCGTCGACTGCATTTGCAAGCAGGTGGGCGATCCGCGTTCCGGTATTGTACTGGTCTGCGAACTCGCGGCCCTGACGCGTCTCGGAACGGCGTACGGCCGCGTATACTCCCGCCCGCACCCGCAATTTTACGAAATGGGCAAAATACACCCCCTGCGCAGGCTCGTATTCCCTGACCGCTCGCAGCAATGCTTCATACCCGACTTGCAGAAGATCTTCGCGTTCCTGGACATGCTCCCTGTAGCGCCTGGCGCTCGCGTGCACCAGCGGCGCGAATCGCTCGCACAGCTTCTGGCTGGCGCGTCTGTCGCCAGCTTTCGCCAAGGTCGCGAGCCACAGGATATGCTCGTGATCCGGATTGTCTCTGTTCATGCTGATTGATCCTTTCGGACCGGTCCATGGTGGATTGCGCGCAATCGAATCATAAATGGCGTCCGTTGAGAGGCGCAACGCGGTATTGCGGCTCTTTTCAGAACCTGCAACGCGAGTAAAATCAGGATTTGTGCGTCTTAATAAGAAATAAAAGCTGAAAAACTATAAATGTTGTGTAAACGGTAGATAAGTTATGATAATATATAAGAAATAAACTAACTGAACGAATAGAGCGTCGCATGGAGGGGTTAAATTGGTCAGGAATGTACTGCAATTGAGAAATGTAGTGGCATTGATTCCGTTTTATGAGGATGGAAAAGGACTTTGTTCGCGGATTCACACGTCTGACGGTCAGGTGCTGGTTGATACGCGAGGTCCTTTGCTGATTCTGCGCAGGCTGCTGCGTCAAGATGGATTGGATTTCACTCAGTTTCGGAAGGCGCAGGCAAAAGACTCGCATGCGCGGCAACGCCTGCCGATTGTCTGGCGCGGATTTGCCTTTATGACCTGTAAGATGCAGCACGCCCGCGTGCGCGGCGATGAAGCGTATGGCTATATTCGGATCGATGCGGTCGCGGGGATCAAGGAGGAAGAGCACCTGGGCGTCATCGTGCTGAAAAGCGGAGAGCGGTTGTCCTCAGTACAAAAGGCGGCCGCAGTCGAACGGTATCTGGCGAGCGGCGTGCTGGCAAGTTATCGGGCTCAGGAGAAGGAATTCAGGCCGGAAGGGCACGCATTGGCCAATTTGCTGGATGGCGTCGTCCGCCGCTTCGCGCCAGGGTCGGCGACTGCGACTGGGCCGCAGGGGAGTACATCAGCGACTGGGGCAGCAATTGGGGGAGAGACTGGGGCAGACAGCATGGGCGTGAATCAAGGGGGAACCGAACAGTCGGCGTTTGCTCTTGCCGTGTGGATGCTGGAGACGGCCTTGCAGGAACTGCGCAAACGCGATGAGGAACACGGCGTCATCGAGCACAACGACGCAGGGCGCGGGTATCCCACCTCGCTCTGATGCGTAGACGGATGATCTCCATCCGGTTATTCCTCGGACTCGACATCCATGCCGAGCATTTCCTTGCGAATATCATCAATAGAAATATCCTCGCCCCGAAGCAATTCCTCCAAGGATACAGAAGCCTGTTCGTTGCGCCTTTCAAGCGCCAGGTGCTCGACCTGTTCGTCGATTGCCAGTTCTATGGCTTCCCGATACCGCAGAAGATCCTGAAAATATTCAAAGTCCAGCGTGTGGGACGTGATTCGCTTGGGCATTGGCTGAAACCTCCGGTTTATTCTGGAAACCCTATTATTACATGTTACGCGTGTTGTTTGCAACACATTACCACTTAGGGCGTAATCCTGTCGACTGCGGCGTGGGTTGGTGGCGATTCTACCGTTTCCTATGATAAACTTGATCCAAACTAAAAGGAAAATGAGGGTTGTAAATGAATCAGACACCGACATTGGAAGAATGGAAAGCGCTGTACGGGGCGGCCGTGGCTTTTCGTGACTTGGCCCCCTGGGCCTGGATGGACGATGACAGTTTCTTTGCGGTGCAGAATCCTGAAGACGGCGAAATGGGGTACTGTTCTGTGATGGGGGCTATGGGTGAGTTTCACGCTCTCGGGGTGTATCGTGGGCCGCTGGGCTGGGCGTCATTGCAACAGATCTGCAATGGCGCGATTGGTGCGGAGAACTCCGAAGTCCAATTTAGCCAGAAGGCGTTGATGGCGTCGTTTGAGGCAAGCGGCGGGGTGGATAAGCGCGATCGTGAGGTATTTGAAAAACTTGGTCTGCATTTTCGCGGCAAATACGCGTGGCCAGTTGTGCGCAGTTACGAGCCAGGCTATTTGCCGTGGTACCTCTCGGGGCCGGAAGTGCGCTTTTTGACGACCGCGCTTGAGCAGGTCATGGAGGTGGCGAACCGTATCAGAGAGGATGCCAGCTTGTTAACGCCGTCTGATGAGGAGTTCATCTTCACCCGCACCTTCAAGGGAGATCTTCAGCGGGGCGGGTGGACGGATGCATGGACTCGGTTGCCTGATGATCGCATCGAAGCAAGCGTGCCTGTCGTTGTAGTGGATGAGACGCGTGTCAGACGTCTTATGCGTCGGGCCAAGCCAACCGGAGCATGGGAGATCGACTTTACCATGGCGCCATTTGCTGTGCATGAGGGCGAGCGACCGATGTATCCACTCCTCTTGATGTGCGTTGACAGCCATTCGGGTATGATCTTGCAGGTGCACGCAGCCGCTGGACAGGACTATGGTTCGGAGTTTGTCGATCGGTTGCTCAAAACGATGGAGACTGTTGCGATGTATCCGAAAAAATTCGTGTGCATGCGCAACCACGTCGCGCAGTTATTCCAGCCTCTCGCCCAGAGCATTGGCGCCGAGGTGTCTGTGACGAAGCTGTTGCCCATGCTGGAGGAAGCGCGCACGGGGTTGCTGGAATCCATGAGGTGAGAGGGTTATTCCCATGCCTCGCGTAAGGGCGCGGAAGCCGGGTTAGAAAAATGCTTGACGCACGGGAAGATCATCACCTATAATGACAGCTAATCTCACATCATATTCTGGTCACTGTCTCGTGGACCATCGTGGACCACTAGAGTGGAAGTTTTATGAGAGAGTGCAGTTTTAGGAGATGAACTGGCCGTGGGTGTTTTCATTTTTAAGAGGATTCTGCAATCAATCCCTGTCCTGTTTGGAATCTCTCTCCTGTTATTTTTCATGATGCATGCAGTTCCGGGTGGCCCGCTTGCGATGTACATTCACGATCCGGGCATGACGAAACAACTGTTGCATCAACTCGAGACAAACCTCGGTCTCAATCAACCACTCTGGGTTCAGTATGTCAACTGGCTGTGGGGAGCCCTGCACGGCAACTTCGGAGACTCGTATACATACGGCATCCCTGCTACCCAGATGGTGTTCGACCGTCTGCCCGCAACGCTGCTGCTGATGCTCTCGGCATTTCTGATTGCTGTTGTGTTTTCTTTTATAATTGGCGTCTTTAGCGCACTGCGCCAATATTCCTTTTGGGATCACGTCCTGACGGTTCTCAGTTATTTTGGTGTGGCCATGCCGACATTCTGGCTTGGGCTGATGGTGGTGATTCTGTTTGCCGTTCAGTTGCACTGGCTTCCGGTGGGAGGCATGAGTACACCTGGAGAGCCATTCAGCTTATGGAGCCGCATTCGGCACCTGATTCTTCCAGTGGGTATATTGGCTGCGTACCTGCTTGCCCATGAGAGTCGCTATGTGCGGTCTTCGATGCTTGAGGTGCTCCATGCGGATTACATCCGCACGGCTCGCGCCAAGGGGTTGCAGGAACGAAGAGTGATATGGCGGCACGCGGTAAAAAACGCACTGCTGCCGGTGGTCACCATCATGGTTATGGACGGCGCCTATCTGTTTGGCGGGGCGCTTGTGACGGAAACAATCTTCTCGTGGCCTGGTATGGGGCGCCTGTTTATCCAGGCCATCAGCCAAAATGATTATCCGGTCATGATGTTCGAAATTTCGCTCTTGTCGGTAATCATTGTCTTTGCCAACATATTGGCCGATGTGTTGTATGCCGTGCTGGACCCGCGCATTTCGTACAATACATAATTCAGGAAGCCGTTTCCATAGAGGAGTTGACGCGCATGGCTCTGGCATCGGCTGAATCGGTGGCAGTCAAGCATAAAAAAATACAGCATTCCGAATTTATGCGCATTGTGCGCCAAGTGTTTCGTGGTTGGCTCACATACGTCGCTGCAGGATTTTTGCTCCTGGTTCTGGTTGGCGCCCTGTTTGCGCCGTGGATCGCCCCTTATCAACTCAATCAGCCTGACCTGACCGCCATGCTGAGTCCTCCAAGCGCCCAGCATTTGATGGGCACAGACGAAGTTGGAATTGATCTGTTCACAGAAGTCTTGTACGGCGGACGCATTTCCCTCATGATCGGCTTTGCCTCAGCGACCGTTGCCGTTGTGATTGGAGGAACCATCGGAGCGCTCGCCGGTTATTTTGGAGGTTGGGTATATTTCGTTCTCATGCGCCTGACCGATGTGGGTCTGTCTGTGCCGATTCTTTTCGTGATTTTGGCCCTGACGGCGCTGCTTGGTCCAAGTCCCGAGACAATCATCGGGGTGATCAGTTTGACCTCCTGGATGTACCCTGCGCGCATCACTTGCAGTCAGTTTCTTACATTCAAGCAGCGCGATTTTGTCCTCTCCGCCAGGACAGTGGGCGGTCGCGATATGCGCATTATCGTGCGGCATATCTTTCCGAACGCGCTGGCGCCGCTGATTGTGAACGCGACGTTGCTGGTGGGTCAGGCCATCGTTCTGGAGTCAGTCATGAGCTTTCTGGGCGCGGGTATTCAACCGCCGAACATTTCCTGGGGCTATCTGTTGAACCAAGCGCAGTCGTACCTGACCAGCGCCCCCTGGTTATCGGTTTTCCCCGGTCTCATGATTTTTCTCGTCGTGCTTGCGATCAACGTACTGGGTGACGCCATTCGCGATGCGCTCGACGTACAGGCCATCCGTGAAGGAGGGATGTAGGGCCGCAGACAGACGCTGCACAGTCAGGGAACATGTATTCACTGGAACTGAAACACCATATAGGGGGTATAAAAATTCAGATGAAAAAAACCAAACGAATCTTTGCTGCATCAGGAATTGCTTTGACCGCCGTCCTGTTCGCCGGCGCCCTCTCGCTATCCTCAGCGCGCACTGCGGACGCTGCGAGTCAGGGCGGCACCATCGTCGATGGATTATATGAAGAGCCGGCAAACCTGAATCCGATACTTGGACCTGACCAAACGTTTTCCAATATTGTTCAGACAAGCATGTTTCGCAACCTGTTCTACGTCAATCCGCACAATCAGCTGATGCCTGATCTGGCAACCTCTGTTCCGACGATGCAAAATGGCGGAATTTCCAAAAATGGACTCGTCTACACGTTTCATCTGCGTCCGAACGCCCGTTGGTCCAACGGCCAGCCATTTACATCCAAGGATGTCTGGATCACCTACAAACTGATCCTGAACCCGAAGGTCAATGCGGTCTCGACTCTCGGCTGGACCGATATTGCGAAGTTTCAGATCATAAACGCCAAAACGTTCCGGTTGACCTTAAAACGACCAGACGGAGCTCTACTTGACAATTGCTTCAGCGGCAATTTGCCTGGCATCCTGCCGTATAGTGTATTTAAAAACATGGCCCCACAGGCTGTAAATACGGCCGCGTTCAATCACAATCCCACCGTTTCTGATGGACCGTTCAAGTTTCAGTCCTGGAATCCAGGCGCAGCGATCACAGTCGTAAGAAACCCGTACTGGTATGGACCCAAACCGAAAGCGGCGCAAATCGTATTCAAGATTATTCCTAATGAAAACACATTGCTTGCCAACGCGCAGGCGCATGCCGTAAATGTGTGGTATTTCGATCCCATCGAAGATGTCTCCCAAATCCAGGCCATACCTGGCGCGACACTTCACTTTGTAGCACAACCTGCCTGGGAAATGGCCGTCCTCAATCTGCGCAACCCGATCCTGCAAAACGTCAAGGTCAGGCAGGCGCTTGAATTGGCTATCAATCGTCCGGCGCTGGTGACCGATATATGGAAGGGGCATGCGTCTCTGATCGCAGCGGATCAGCCTGCGGTATCGTGGAGCAACAATCCGGCGCTGAAGCCATACCCGTACAATCCCGCGCTGGCGGCCAAGCTGTTGCGAGAAGCAGGCTGGAAGATGGGCGCCGATGGGTATCTGCACAAAGGCAATCAGATTTTCAACCTTGTGTATTCTACCACGGCAGGCAATCCGTACCGGGCGGCCACAGAGCGGTTGGTCATGTTCTGGCTGAAGCAGTTGGGCATTCAGATCACGATTCACAACTATCCGGCTAACGAATTTTTCGGCAGCGTGCTTCCCTCAGGAAAGGGTTGGGGTCTTGGGGAGTTCCAGTATGGAGACGGCCCCGATCCCTCGTTTGGCGATGTGGCTCTCTTCTCCAACCTGGGCGGGCAGGATTTTGGACACTTCAATAATAGCGCAGTCAATCAACTGTTGCAGCGCCAGGCGGGGCTCAGCACGATTGCACAGCGTAAGCCGCTGTTGCAAAAAGTTGAAACAATCCTTCACGATCAACTCCCGGCACTGTGGTATTATAGCCCACAATTGCTCGCCACTTCCATCAACATGACCGGATACGCGCCGAATCCATGGGGCGCCGACACGTGGAACTGCTGGGAGTGGGCTCCGACCAAGTAAAGAGGACCGCCAAGCCAGAGCGCTTGCAGAGGGTTGCGGAGGAACACGCCGCAACCCTCTGTTTGTCGCGCAGCGTTTGAGGTTAGTACGCAGCCGGGGTTGAGGAGGTTTGTGTAATTGGTTTGTGTAGGAGGGGTTCGCTTGTTCTGATCATAGCGCGTGCGGCTTTAGACCTGATCATGATTCACTCGCTCAAATATTTCTGTCACCGGAATTTGAAATTCCGGCAAACTTGCGCATTTCAATACATCGTCATTATTGTATACGCCCTTGTGTTGGTAACGACTATCCTCCAGTACAAATACATCAATACCCCGATGCTCAATGTCAACAACCCAGTATTCTTTAACGCCCACATTCTGGTACAGGTTAAATTTTATCATTTTATCGCGCTTAAATGTCGAAGGACTCAAAACCTCAATCACAAGTACCGGAACGCCGACGACTCTTGGTCCAGCTTCATACTCTCCGCACATGACAAATACATCTGGCTGGACAACGCGATCCGTTTCTTGCGAGACATCAAACGTCAAATCCATCGGGGATGCAAACGCCTCGCATTTTTCTTGCACTGTTGCGTCCAGCCGTCCGGCCAAACGAGTCACAATACGCTGATGATTGCTATGTGGACTCGCCATCATGTACGGTACGCCATCGATCAGTTCCCACCGCTCGTCGCCCGTCCACGTCACATAGTCGGCGTAGGTGTAGTGTTTGTCGCCCATTGGCTTGCTCAACTTGGCGTTCCTCCAGGTGAATGCTTTAGTAACGTTCCCGACATCCGTTCAACCCACTTGCTCATGAGAGACGCATGGCCTGCAAGTCGATTGAAAAATCCCTCCGCCACAGTACGATCATACGTGTGGCTTGTTAAATTGCGATCCTGCGCCATTTCAAGCGCGTGTTCCGTTTCGTCTACATCAAGTATGCCAACTTCCCGACAGGCCCGTATGACTTCTTTCGGAGAACTGACGTCCACCCCTGCATACGTCCTTAGAAAATGGCGTCCTGCCTTCCACATCGCCTCGAATGTGTATTCAAAACGCTGAATCGCGCCATCCCGTTCAAGGTCGGTCGGTTCTGTGAGCGCCAACGCTTCTTGCAATGTGAATAATGCCTGATTCGCACGTTCCAAAGCCAATGCTACCCGTTCCACAGAATACCTTCCTTTCGAACCTCAGCCTGTAATTTTTCAGAAGCGGTTTGTAGATCAACCACATCGACGCGGTAAGGAACTGTTGAGTCTTCGAGTTTTTGTCGCAAATCCGCAAGTCGCTGCGCCGGAATGGGGGTTTTAGCCGCAATGCCAATATCGATATCCGAAGACATCTGCTCGTCGCCCCGTGCGAATGAACCGAACAGATAGATGGAACAGGGGAATCCCTGCATCGCCTCTACAGCGATTTGGCGCACCCTTGCAAGGATTTCCGCTCGCTTGCTCACTGGACTGCACCCCCTAACATTCACCTCGCCTCTAGATGCGGGATGAGTCAATAGACACCAATTCGAATTCGAGATCAAGAGAAGTGGCAACCTTTTCGAGCATATCCAGTGAAACATTTTCGCCTTGTTCTATACGTGCAATTTGCGGTTGTTTTAACCCACATTTTTGGGCCAGGTTGCGTTGCGAAATATGCAACTCGTGCCGACGATGAGATATCATTCGGGCGATGCGATAACGCCACTTAATCGTCTTATATTCATTTTGAGTTTCACCATCCTGCAAAACAATGCGTTTTGCTTCGTCAAGATCCATACAAAAACACTCCTTGTCAAATCGGTTCTCCCGGTTGCTCATGTCACTACGATAACATATGTGTTATCGAAACGAAAGGTCTGATTGATGGGGTGTAGCAGGCGCGATTTGCAGATATAATGGAGATCAGGAGGGGATCGCTATGGGCACAGCAACGCTTAGATTACCGCCGTGGATGGAATTGTACAGAGAAGAAATCAAACGCATTGTTGTAAAGCGTCATGCGAGAAATATTCGATTGTTCGGATCACAGGCGCGTGGAGAAGCGGGTCCAGACAGCGATGTGGACCTGTTGGATCAGGTTGCTCTGATGTACGATTTGGAGGATTTATTAAAACGTAAGACTGACGTGGTTTCGGACCGGGGTCTGACAGACGTATTTCGCATGTCGATTGAGAACGAGGTCGTTCCGTTGTAGTGGCGAAATGGAGCGTTTGGACGATCAGAGAAGGCAGGTTACCAACATGAATCGAGTAAATCAGGAACACCCGCCATATCGCCAAGTTAAGGCAGCGTTCCCTTTGTATCCGTATTATATTCTCATTGAGTTTGATCACGGCGAATACCGGGTGAGCGACTTGTCCGATTATCTGAAGCGACCGACTGAACTTTTCCTACCCTTGACGCGTTGGGAAAGCTTTCGTCAGTTAAGGGTTGAGGATGACTCCGTTGCGTTCCCAAATGGCCTGGATTTGGATCCTGCTGTATTGTATGCGGAAAGCAAGGCTGTTCATGCGCATATGTCCGTCAAACGCTTCGCGAACGTAACAAATGATCCGCGTTGTCATCGACACGAACGCATTTGTATTTGGTCTATTGAGCGAGCGCTCCGGAGCGCTGACTACTGCTTGTAGACAGATTGTGCGCGCAATTCCCACGTCTAACATGAATGCAAGGATGAGAACGTTCATGGGGTCACTGTATTCCTGGCATTAGGACTGATCATTACCGTCACTGTTTTGCGCGCCAAAAATCAAACTCACATCGATGCTCACATCGGGCAAAGCAATACTTTGGATCATATCGCCGCGTCCATAGCTTTCTACAGATGTATAGTGTTCTCCATCATGGTGAAGCACCTCAAATGTTTCGTTTGCCCCATCGACTATCCAATATTCTTTCACGCCAACGCGTTCATACAGCGCACGCTTTTTTCCCCTGTCTTTGAGGGCCGTGGAGCGTGACAAAATTTCCACAATGAGTGTGGGAACATCGACAACGCGCTTCCCGCGCCGATAATCGCCGCACAGTACGAATAAATCCGGCTGCACAACCGTGGGCGTATCTTCAGACTCCTCAAATGTTACATCCGTGGGGGCGGCATATGGAAAACAGGACTTCCCGCGCAATTGTCTAAACAATTCTGCGCTGAGTCGCATTGAAATTTCCTGATGGTCCATCATTGGCGCTGGCGACATCATGTACGGTACGCCATCGATCAGTTCCCACCGCTCATCGCCCGTCCACGTCACGTAGTCGGCGTAGGTGTAGCGCTTGTCACTCATTGGCTTGCTCACTGGACGACACCCCCTGGAAAACAAATGGGCCCACCCTGATTCGCATCGCTGAGAGGCGTGGTGAGCTCTGATGACTTTATAATACTTTTTCGATCATTCTCCGTCAAGAATTGGCCCTGCGGCGCAGCGGTTGCAGCGTGGACGCGACCGGAACGGCAGCTTCGCGGTTGTGCGTGAGCCGGACTATAAGCGCTGTGACCGTGGGCCTGTCTGTGGCGGGCGCAATCAACTGACAGCTGACATGGTCGCCAAAATCAGCCGTCAACTGCCACGCCTGGTTTGCGAAGAGCGACTGCGCCAGATCATACTGGCTGTACTGCAGAGAAAAGCGATAGGAGTCGTGCGGCTCATAGGCGATCTGCTCTGTCTGCGCGAGCGCATGCGCCACCGCTCCGCCGTACGCGCGCACCAGTCCGCCTGCGCCGAGCAGCACGCCGCCAAAGTAGCGCGTGACGACAGCCATGATGTCCGTGACGCGCTGCTGAGTCAGAACGTGCAGCATGGGTCGCCCTGCCGTTCCCGACGGCTCGCCGTCATCGCTCGCGCGCTCGGTTCCATCTCTCAGGCGAAACGCGCTGCAGTGGTGGGATGCGTTCCAGTGTTCTTTTCTGGCGAGTGCCAGGTGCTGGAGGGCTTCCTGTTCGCTGGTCGCTGGGTAGAGGCCGCACAGAAAGCGCGACTTTTTCTCCACTATTTCAATATAGACAGGGTCTCTGATCGTGCGGTAGGATACAAGCGTGCGTGCTGAATCATCCATGGACGTTCTCCGTGGGCGTATTTTCCGTTCATTGTACCATGTACCATGTACCATGAGCGTAACGAAGGATGGGTTCTATCGTGACGGAAGCTGCATATGATACACAGTTGGGTCAACACGGTTCTGCCCGACCGATTGTGCATGTCGTGGCGGCGGGCGAGTTTGGCGGAGCAGAGGCGCAGATCCTGGCGCTGCTCGCTGAACTGCAGCGTAGGCAGGTGCGCCTGGTTGTGGTCACTTATTATGAAGGAACATTTGCGCGGAGGGTAAAGGCACTCGGCATTTCCCTTTATACGTTGCAAACGCGCACGCCGTGGGAGGACTTTCTGCAATTGTTGGCCGTCTGCCGCGCGGTGAAACCCAGACTTATACATACGCACGGCGTGCGCGCCAGCCTTGCGGGCCGCTTTGTCGGCCGCCTGGCCGGTGTTCCGGTGGTCACCACCGTGCACAGCGATCTCTACTACGATTATGCTTCACCTGGCAAGCGCAGAGTATTCATGGGTCTCGAAGCAGTGACCAGGCGTCTCTCCTGGCGTGTGATCGCGGTTTCGGACGCGCTGTCTAGGACACTTCTCAAGCGAGGCTATCGGCGAGAGCAACTCGTCGTGATTCGCAATGCGCTTGATGTGGACGCTGCGGACGCTGAGATCGCCAGGGCGCGCGAACACCCCCTGGATCTGAAACGACTCACAGGGATGCCGGATCAGGCGTATACGGTGATCAGCGTGGCGCGCCTGCACGCTGTCAAGCGACTGGATGTGCTGATTGAAGCGGTGGTGCAACTGCCAACGGTCAATGACAGACCCGTGCATCTCGTCCTGGTCGGCGACGGCGCAGAGGCGGACGGACTGAAACGCTTGGCGCATGACGGGCTGCCCGCAGACAGAATCCACTTCCTTGGGGCGCGGAGCGATGTGTTCGCGTTGCTCGCGGAAGCGGATGTGTTCGCAATTCCATCACAGATGGAGGGATTTCCGATCGCGCCGCTGGAGGCCATGCTGTGCGGACTTCCGGTGATTGCCTCCCGCGTTGGCGGATTGCCGGAAATCGTGGCGGAGGGCGATGACGCAACAGGCGCACTCGTTTCGCCGGGCGATGTCAATGCATTCACACAATCATTAGAATCAATTCTCGCTCATGATGAAAGACGGACAGCGATGGGCAAACGGGCCGCAGAACGCGTGCGATCACACTTTGCGCTGAAGCAAATGGTCGATAAAACGGCGGAACTCTATGAAAACTCAAAAAAAACTAACGATTGACTACACGCCGAACTCAGTATCTGCTGCTCCTTCGTTCTCTTTTGGGCTCGTGAACACATCCGTGATTACATCATCGCCAACCATTACGGTAGCAGGTCCGTCGACGGGGACAATCACTGGACTTGCTTACCAATCGAGCTCGATTTCAATTCCAGTGACAGGTGCGGTATATGATGCAGTTTCGAGTCAACCGGTTGTTAAGTCTGGTACCACGCAATTGACTAATATCGGTCAGTACTCGATCTCTGGAGCTGGCACGACTACCGGCTCGGTTTATGTCGGTCCGAACGCAACAGCGGGAACGTACACCATTTCGTACACCCAAGGTCCAGCCACAGCGGATACCACGACCATTCAGGTGGGTCAGTTTATCAGTGGTATGACGATGAACATGTCGGGATCATACTCTGGCGACTCAACGGTGAATGCTACTGCCGGGTGCTGCTGTGACTACTGCGGCCGCACAAGGAGACACTGTCACCTCAAATGCGGGAACATGCTCATCGGCTTGCCGGCAGTTGAGCAAAAAAGTTGCACTCCAATTCACCGTGAATAATGGCTGTTCTCATCTTTCTATAGAGTGCCAGGCCGCAAGTCGATTGGGTAATGGACTGCTTTAAATTACTGCTTTCTATTGCAGGTAAGTCGCCTATTAAATTCTGTAAGGAGGAAAACTCCCTTGCATAATGCAACAGTCGCACAGATCGTATCAAAACAGGATGCGGAGTTCGTCTGGCGCTATTGGATCTTTATGGCACTCTTTCTAACAGTGACAGCTGTGAGTCCTTGGTTCATCGCTCTCTTCTTTGCGCCGATTTCAATTGTCTTCGCGACCGTAATCACTCTACTTTGCTTAATCGCGATCCGTTATCGTAGCCTGTCAGTGGAACCTGGGAATCCGGTACTTTGGGCGCTAATTTTTGCCGCCTACACGGTGCTGACGAATCTGTGGGCTGCGTCGTTATTTGAATCGGTGCAGGTGACCGTACTTCAGGCATCCGCGCTTCTCTTCTTCGTCGCGGTCTCGCAGCGGGGTCGTCGGATCGTTTCTCTGGTTGCCCTGATCATGCCCGCTCTTGGCATCGCCCTATATGTGTACGGTATGGGTGCAGAAGTAGGGTGGTGGAATGCTCTTGATGCGGTCTACGGAAAGCATCTGCTGGCCTCCGTATTTGAATATCACAATACATTTGGCGCTGTTGAACTTGCGATCACCGCGTTTGCGCTCGTTGCTCGGCCGTTGATCCAGCATAGTAGGTTTGAGCGGGGAATGCTCAAACAGAACTGGCTTGCATGGGCAACCCAAGCACTTGCTTGGTTGGCGGTTGTGATTGGCTTGGACGCAGTGCTTGGCAGCTATTCTCGGGCGGTGTGGGCGCTGACTCCGTTTGCTCTGATCGCAGCGCTTTGGATCAGAGCAAAACTGGAAAAGTCACTCTGGCCAGTGGTATCTGGGGTGATCGCTCTTATCGTTGCCGTGGGAAGTGGCATCTATGCGATTAAAGTCCTCGAAACGGGGATCGCCAAGGATTTCCTGATCTCGATCCTGATCGCCCTAATTGGCGTCGCAGTCGTCATTGTGTTGGAAGCCCGTATGTCAGGACGTTCGTTCAATCGTCGAAAGGTCGGGATCGTCTCTGGCGTGGCTGCTCTGCTGACCTTGGCCGCGCTCTACATCCTGCGACACCATCTGGCGCACTCGGCGGGTTCGATCGCCGCGCGGCTACACTCCATCTCTTTGGGTAGCGTCAGCCTACAGGAACGCTTTTATTACTATCGCAACGCCCTTGGGATTTGGGGGAATAGCCCGGTATTCGGAAGCGGCGGAGGAACATGGGTGACGAAATACTCGGCATTTCAAACACTGCCGTATATCTCTAACCAAGCGCACAGTTCCATCATCGATCAACTGCTTAATGGTGGGATCGTTGGACTGGCTTTGGAACTGATCGTGTTTGTCATGGTGATCGTCGTAGTGGTGAAAGGCGCCAAACGCACTGTCGATGTGAAGCAGCGAGCTATGCTGCTCGCGTGCTTCCTTGCTGCGGCTGTAATGCTCGCGCACTCCGTTGCGGACTTTGACTTTGCATTTGGCTTCTATCAGTACCTGTTTTGGGGTCTTGCCGGCTTGTCCGTCAGTATCGCGATCCATGCCATAAAGCAGGAAGCTTCACAATCAGTTCCGGATAATGCGGTCATTAATGCTGAGCAGTCCAGTCAGCAGGTGGTAGGCAGTGGCGAAGGAATCCTGGCAACCGCACAGAATGTGGATGTTGATGGCTCGCTAGCTGGGAAAGAGACAGCCGCCACAGATATTGTAACTTCTACTACAAAATCGGGAGCGGATTGGAAGAAGGCGCGTGATGAGACCATTCTCCGCGAGAGTGCGAAAAAACGCAATGTGGCGCTGTCGCGTGTTGTGATGGCGGGCACTGGATTGGTGGGGGCAGTGACGCTGATTCTCGCGAGTACGTTTTCCGCGTCCCAGCTTATGACGCAAGCAGTTTCACGACCTGGTCAGAGCGTCGCTTCCCAACTAAGCCTAACTCAGAATGCATTGACGCTGGCGCCATACAACCCGTCTCCCTATCTGGCCCTCGCCCAATATGACATTCAGACGGCGCAGTCGTCCCGGAATTCGGCGCTGTACAGTCAAGCGTGGAGCGATATCACGGCCGCAGCAGCATACGGCTCCTGGGATTCGGGGGTTCAGATTCAGGCGGCTCTCCTAGCATACAGTTTGGGCAATAGCACAGCCGCCGTCAATTTCGCAGAGTCTGCATACCATGACGCCCATTTCAGCGCTACCGCGTATCGAACACTGCTCGGACTCACTATGTGGAACGGCGCAGCGCTGCTCAAAGTCAATAAGAGTGCCGGAAAGGCCGAGTTGAATCGAGTATCGCTGCTGTACGACAGGTTCATAAAGGAGTCGAAGGTCATCAATCTGAAGTTATTTCCAGATGCCATTCCACTTCAGACCGACGCCTCCATGCAGGTGTATCTCGGAGCGAGCGAATATCTGCTCGGTCACTATCACAAGTCGCTGGCGGCGATGAATCCATTTCTAAAGTCAGGGCGCGATCAGGCAGCCATCAATCTGTACGAGATCGTGACTGTGCTTGACGACGCCAAGCTGCATATCAAAACAAAGGCGAGCGCCTCCTATAAACGCCAGATACTCGCGTCGCCGTCTGTTCTTCCTGAGTATCAGTATCTATTGAAAATCTAGCCAGTATCACGACCCGCAATGACAGCAAATGGCGTGATCTCACCGGCCGCCATTTGCTGGTCATGATCTACGTTTCCAATGGTTCGCTGACCTCTTTATACAAGCCAAGCGATTCGGATACGCGGACCAATTCGTTCAAATGTTTGCGTCGCAATGCGTCGCGGGTTTCTCTGTAAGCCAATAGACGAATCAAGTACGGGCGTGAGACGTTTAGCAAATCAGTCGCTTGTTGCGAGGTCAAATCTTGGTCGTAATTGACAATCGAAATCGAATTGCCTTGCGCCAGTTGCATCGCCGCTTGATGCAGTACCAATAGGAGAGAAGGCGGTAACTCCAGCTTGACATGGCCAGAGTCGTCTTGCAGGAAGTACCGCTCAGTTTTTGCCTCCATGTCGGCAAATTGATCGATGACAGCCTTAATCCGGTCCGTCTCTGCCAAATCCGGTCGAATCAGTTGTTTTTCCAGTGTTGGGGCGCTCATGCTGTTCACCCCCAATTCAGTATCATCATCTTCTTCTCATCATGGATTACAAACGAAACAAACGCAACCAATCTCCCGCTATTCTGGCTGCGACAAACACACAAGCCTATGCGCTGGGGATTGGCAGATCATCGCCGTCAGGATAGAGTGGATTTATAGTTGAGAAGCTTCGCCGGGAACTCATGCGCAATGGTCAACTGCGCGAGATGTGCGGATTAGATGGATTCGTTCCTCTGTACGCTACAATGGGTGTGACGTATAATGGGGGAGAAGGCAGGGAAACCATGAATATAGCTCGTGACAGTTTGGATACGATCTCAAAGCACGTCGTGGCGGCATGTAGGGGCAATGCGTTGCAGGCGCTTGGCATCCAGGGCACGGACGTGGTGAACCTCTGGCCGACGGAAGTGGCGGTGCTGGAG